>MTLD01000733.1_pt1 | contig 188843 bp, 193 predicted proteins | sample 1982471 | NCBI WGS metagenome assembly MTLD01 (sample SAMN05712604, study PRJNA340218) | biofilm metagenome | isolation source: sample SPM anode biofilm adapted to -50 mV | place: USA | collected 2012-02-03
TTGTTTGCATCGTTCAGTTTTCAAGGAGCACTGCGCCCTTTCGAGTGCTTATATAGATTAACATGAATATTTCCACTTGTCAATCTATCTTTGCTTATTCCGTTTCACTCTTTCGCTTTCGCGCTTTGCGGCCCGGCCTCTCGCGGCGACAGGTGTTATAATACCACTTTGCTCTTACCGTGTCAACGCCTTTTTACAAGGAATTTTCAAAACCGCTAGCGCAGTCCTTTAGGAAGACGCCATACAGTACATTGAACAATAGAACCGGCGACGGCAAAGAGAAAGATGGAAGGGATATGTAGTACTGGTTAAATAGTACCTTCTTTCTCGTCCGTGCCCGGCACCAGTAAGAGCCAGTGATTGAATGAGTGCATCGCCAGGAATCAATTAGTGGCTCGGCAAAAAAATAAAAGAGGCCGGTTCCAAAGAACCAGCCCCTTTTATTTTCGGCGTTGCTTAGCAGTATGTTTCGATGTATTGTTCAGTCAGTTCGTCCAACGTTTGCCGCAATTGAGAAATGGTTTGTGCATTGAAAGAATACTCGTGCAGATCTGCGCTGTGAACCAGCGATGAGACTTTGCGAATACGAGCCAACAATTCGAGTTTTTCCATTTTCTTCTTTCACACCTCGTTTGAATTAAATCAAAAAAGTAAAATCACAACGTTTTTGATTTTAACAAGGTTTTCCAGCAATGTAAATGCCTTTATCAATTCACGCAACTGCAAGTTTTTTCAAAAAACTCCAAATTTCTTAGTTACGGCGGCCCCGTTTAAATAATTGCAGCAATCCCCCTGCTGCAGCCCCCGTTCCCTCATGGTTGCATGAATCTCATCGCGAATCTTCCACCAACCGGTCTGCCAATTACTAAATAAGGTGTGACTCTCCGGCGCCCGTCCCAGAAGACGCTGTACTACCATATCGGGATTCAGATATTGCAAAAATAAAATGACCCGTTCCATATATTCTTCCATAGAACATAATTGAATGCTTCCTTCTTCATACCACCGAGCCATTTGCGTCCCTTTAACAATATAAAGAGCATGCAGTTTTACCTGTTCCACCCTCAGCGCTGATAACACCTTCGCATTCTCCACCACGTCCCGCCGGTCATCCCAGGGCAGATTCAAAATCAAATGAGTGCAGCACTCCAAACCAAAGCGGTGCAGCCGGCAAACAGCATCTACATACTCTCCCAACGAATGCCCTCGGCCAATTTTATCCAGGGTATGATAGTTCACCGTTTGCAAACCCAGCTCTACGCTGATGTCTACGTTATATGTTTCTTTAATATTCTGCAGTACTTCCAGATGCGCGTCGCTGACGCAATCCGGCCTGGTCGCCAAAGCCAAGGCCACCACGTCGGGTTGGCATGCTTCTACTAAATAGCGCCGTAACTCCTCCGGCGGCAAATAAGTATTACTGAAGTTTTGAAAATAGGGTATGAACTTATTGGCTTTATATTTACTGGAAATATGCTCTCGGTTCGCCGCCAATTGCCGCGTCACCGTCCAGTCCGCTGGTAAATTTTCATACCCTGCACCAATGGAACCGCAAAAAACGCAGCCTTCGTTACCGCAAGTTCCATCGCGATTAGGACAAGTTACAGGCAGACTAACGGGCAGCTTATATACTTTCTCGCCATAACGTTCTTTTAGATACTGCGAATAGCTGCGATAAGGCACTTCATTCTGCATCCAATTGCACCTCCTGGGCTGAGCTCCCCGCTGGAAGATCGTAGCGAACTAACCAATTAAGCCGTTCCATCCGCCCGTCAGGCCCTGAAAAAAAGAGAAATTCTAAATGGTACTTTCGTTTCAGTTCCCGCCAGCTGCCAAAGGCATACTCCGGAATATATCGCCGTACCGCTTCTTCATTACGCCAAAAAGCCTGTTTTTCTTCTTCCCACTCGGGACCATTCCACTTCAATTCCGGCGGCCGCTGTTGCCCGCCATCGCTAAGAAGCGCATCCAGCCGCAGCCACTCACGCAATACACCTTGCTTTTCTTCTCCCCAGCGCCACTGGGCGTAGGCCAGCAAATTTCGATACCAGCCGCGCACTCCCATCGCTGCCAAATCCAGGCGTTGTTCATCCCAGTAGGCGGCAATACTGCTAAAACAGGCAAAAGCGTCTTGCTGCCAACAAGCGAGCAAATAGTTCAGAGCCTGTTGAAAACGGCCTCCATTATACACATGTTCTACAATATCCTCCACCAAGCGCAATTTGCGAATTTCTTCCGCCGACATAGCATTACTCGCCAACACCGTATAAGGAGGCTTTTGCAAGAACCGGTATTGATAGGCTGCCGCTCGCTGCCGCAAGCCAGACGCCGGCAGCATCTTCAAAAAGCCCATTTGCAGCATATGCGGCCGCAAGGCAAAGACTTCATTAAAAGAGCGGTGGAATTCTCCCCATCCTTCATAAGGAAGCCCTACAATCAAATCCAAATGCAAATGCATGTTATTTTGCCTGCGTAAAAACGCCACGGCTTGCTGCAGTTTTTCCCAGTAATTCCGCCGTTGAATTTCTTCCAACGTCGGTTCATGGGTAGATTGCACGCCTATTTCTAGCTGAAATCGTCCTACTGGCACGGTAGCTAAAAAGTCCAAATCTTCTTGTTCCAGCAAACCGGCGGCAATTTCAAAGTGAAAGTTAATGTTCCCTTCCAAAGAAGCCAGCCAGCTCCACAATGGCCGATAATGATCTTTGCGGGCATTAAAGGTGCGGTCTACAAACTTAATTTGCTTGACGCCATGACGCAAGAAGAACAAAACTTCTTCTTTTATGCGCGCCAACGGCAAATACCGCACCCCGTCCTGGGCGCTGGAAAGACAGTATTGACAGGAAAAAGGACACCCTCGCGTCGTTTCGTAGTACAGAATCCGCCCTTGGAGCGAAGCCATTTCTTCTTCCTGGTAAGGAAAGGGAAGCTGCGCCAAGTCCGTTTGCGCTTGCGGTCCGCCCTGTACGACAATTCTTCCTTCCTTACGCCAGGCAACTCCGTTTACCGTCTCCGCCTGTCGTTTTCCAGCGCAAACCTCCAGCCACTGCGGCAAAACCGTTTCCCCTTCCCCTAAAACAACGGCGTCCGCTCCCGGCATAGCCTCCAAGGCTTCTTGCGGCGTAAAGCCTACTTCCGGTCCGCCCAATACAATCTGCGACTGCGGCAAAACCTGCTTCAAGCTATCAACTAACTCCTCCACTAAAGTTCTACTCCAAATATAACAGCCAAGAGCCACCACATCCGGACGCTCACGGCAAATATCGCCCACAATTGTTAATAGCTCCTGATTAATGGAGTATTCCTTGAAGACTACATCATGGCCCAATGCTTTGCTACTCTCCCGCAAGTACCGCAGGCCTAATGATGTATGAATATATTTTGCGTTTAACGTTGTTAAAACGACCTTCATTGCGTTCACCTCACCCTGAAGTGTATCGCAAATCAGCACATAGAGCAAACCTTCCCTTTAAGCAGGACTTTCCCCCGCAAGAAGAGAATGAAATTTGAAGACTATCCTTTGAAGGAGTGAACTCATGAAAATGAAATTAGTATCTTCTCTTTTACTTGGCTCTTCCTTGTTTTTCGTTTCCGCAGACAGCGACGGGGTCGCCCTCGCCGCCTCAGAACCAGTCTCCTCTGACTGGCGCTGGAACCTTAACGACATCTACGCGGACGAAGCCGCTTGGCGCCAGGACGCCGCTGCCCTCAAGTCCCTCTTACCAAAGCTGACCGCTTATAAAGGACATTTGCAAGATCATGTCGATTCACTGCCGGCAGTATTGCAGCTCAAAGATGAAATCGGCCAAAAGAGCAGCCGTCTTTATGCTTACGCCCGCCTGCATAGAGACCTCGATAACGCAGACAGCCGTTATCAGAGTATGACCAGCGAAATGGAAGCGCTCTTGGCCGAAGCCGGCGCCGCCAGCGCTTTCATCGAACCGGAGCTTCTCGAATGGCCTGCAGGAATGCTGGAGAAAAAAATACAGGCTGATGCTCGCTTAGCTCCTTATACCTTTGACTTGCGTGAACTGGAACGACAAAAGCCGCATGTTCTCAGCCAAAAAGAAGAAGAACTTATGGCCCGTTTCCAAGAATCCTTTGCAACACCTGCCACGGTTTTCAATATGCTGGCCCGCGCCGATATGCGTTTTCCCGAAACCTTGACAGACTCTGGCGAAAAATTGCCTTTAAGTGAAGCGCGTTACAATTCGCTTATTCGTTCTCCCCAGCGAGAAGTACGCAAAGAAGCCTTCGAGGCGTTGTTCACTACCTATCGTTCCTATCGCAATACGCTAGCCAGCACCTTAAGCGGCACGATCAAAAACCATGTACTAAGCGCCAAAGCCCGCCATTATGATTCTTCTTTGGACGCTTCCCTTTCACCGCACGCTATTCCAGCAACGGTATATGACGGCTTAATAGACACCATCCATGAACATTTGCCGGCGCTGCACCGTTTCGTGCAGCTAAAAAAACAGGCTCTTGAGCTAGAAGAAATCCACATGTATGATCTCTACGCCCCAGTTGGCGCCTTGCCGCCGCGCAAAATCAGTTATCCCGATGCGCAGCAGCTTGTCAAAAGCAGCCTAACCGTCATGGGACCGGCTTATCTGGAGCAATTAGATCAAGCTTTTGCCTCGCGCTGGCTGGATGTGCCAGAGGGAAAGAACAAACAAAGCGGCGCTTATTCCTGGGGAATCTACGGCGTGCATCCTTTCATTCTGCTCAATTATCAAGGACGCAGCGAAGATGTATCCACGCTCACCCACGAGCTGGGCCACGCCATGCACAGCTATTACAGCCAAAAGCAGCAACCCTATGCCACTTCTGCATACACCATTTTCTGCGCAGAAGTCGCCTCTACTACTAATGAAATATTACTTCTCAACTATCTTTTAGCGCAAACCACCGATCGCCAAGAACGCATTGCTTTATTGCATCAGTATTTAGAACAAGTGCGCGCTACCGTCTTCCGCCAGACCTTATTTGCGGAATTTGAACGCACCGTACACAAACAGATGGAGCAAGGACAGCCGCAGACTGCCGACTCTCTTTCCAAACTCTGGCTTGACCTTAACCGCCAATATTATGGTCCCGACCTGGTTCTGGACGAATGCTTAGATATCGAATGGGGCCGCATCCCCCATTTCTACCGTCCTTTTTATGTTTACCAATACGCCACAGGCTACGCTGCCGCCACGGCTCTGGCGCACGGTCTGAGCAGCGGCGACCCTCAGGCGCAGACGCGTTACCTGAAGTTCTTGCACAGCGGCGGCTCTGATCATCCCGTAGAACTTCTCCGCCAAGCTGGCGTCGATATGAGCACCCCTCAGCCTGTAGAAGTGACCATGGCCCACTTCTCTTCTCGCCTGGCTGAATTGGAACAACTTTTAAGCCAACAGCCTTAAACACAGGGTTGCAAAGGATTAAACAGGAGAATCGGAGAACCGGAGGGCTCGAAGGAGGGCATGAGGTTTGGAATAAAGCCCTTTCGCGTCTTTCGTGTGTTTCGCGGTTCGTTATCAACGTCCTTCCAAATCATTGTCCAACCTCGAAAATCGCAAAAAGCACGAATTTAAAAATTCTAAAATTGAGAAAGAGCAGCCTCGAAGGAGACTGCTCTTTTCGTATGATCTTGTAATCCATATGCCTGACGCTTACAAAGTAGGCCCTGCGGTAATAATTTCCGCCGGCATCGCGCCGGAAAACTTGTGGAAGTTATCCTGAAAGCGCTCTGCCAACCGGCGAGCCTGTTTGTCGTAATCAGCAACATATTGCCAAGTTTTTCTGGGGTCCAGCACAGACTCCGGGACGCCAGGACAGGAAAGCGGGGTCGCTAGATGGAAAATAGGATCTGCCTTAAATTCCACTTCGTCTAAGGTTCCGGACAGGGCCGCCGAAACCATAGCCCTCGTATAAGCCAGCTTGATGCGGCTTCCTACGCCATAAGGGCCGCCGGACCAACCGGTATTAATCAGATACACCCGCGTCTGATGCTGCTCCAGCTTCTCGCCTAAAAGCTTGGCATATACCAAGGGAGACAATGGCAAAAACGGAGAGCCAAAGCAGGTGGAAAAAGTAGCCTGCGGCTCCTTAATCCCCCGTTCCGTTCCAGCCAGCTTGCTTGTATAGCCAGACAGAAAATGGTACATAGCCTGCTCCTTGGTCAGACGAGAAATAGGAGGCAATACGCCGAACGCGTCTGCCGTCAAAAAAACAACCGTGTTCGGATGACCCGCCACGCCGGGAATCAGCGCATTAGGAATATAATCGACCGGATAGGCGGTACGAGTATTTTCCGTCAGTGAAGAATCATCATAATCCGGCAAATGGGTCTGGGCGTCTAGTTTTACATTCTCCACCACACTGCCGAAACGAATGGCCCCCCATATTTCCGGCTCGCTTTCGGGTGTTAAATGAATGCATTTTGCATAGCAGCCTCCTTCAATATTAAAGATGCCCTTTTCACCCCACGCATGCTCGTCATCGCCAATCAATTGCCGATGGGGATCCGCGGAAAGAGTGGTCTTGCCGGTACCGCTCAAACCAAAAAAGAGCGCTGTATTTCCGTCTTCTCCGGCATTCGCTGAACAATGCATCGATAAAATGCCTTTTTGCGGCAGCCAGAAGTTCATAACCGAAAAAATGGCTTTTTTCATTTCCCCTGCATAATGAGTGCCGCCAATCAAAACTACGTTTTCATGTAAATTAACAACAATAAACGCTTCCGAATTGGTCCCGTCAATTGCAGGAATAGCCCGAAAGCCAGGAAGGCAAAGCACCGTAAAGTCAGGTTCTACCTCAGGTGCCCCTTCTTCCGGCCTTATAAAAAGCTGGTGTACGAAAAGATTCTGCCACGCCCGCTCATTAATGAACTGTACTGCTAAATGGTGTTCTGTGTCAGCGCCGGCAAAACCGTCGAACACATAGACGTCTCTTCCTTGAATATACGCTAGCATGCGCTGATACAAACGCTCAAACGCTTCCGGCGAAAAAGCGGCGTTGTTTTCCCAATCAATTTTCTCATGTACTTCCGGGCAATCCACCACAAATTTATCCTGAGGAGACCGTCCCGTATATTTGCCGGTAGTCACGCTCAAAGCCCCACTCGCCGTCAAAACTCCCTCGCCTCGGCGGATGGCTTCTTCCACAAGAGCTGCCGGAGCCAAATTACGCTGCACACACCCTGCCACCTGTAAAACTTCCACACTGTGTTTCATCTTTTAACACCTGCCTCGTCAATATAGTGTTACGCCTTGTTTACTCCCTATTTCGCGAGAAAACATTTTTAGAACACTATATCCATTCGGCAAAAATACATAAAACACCTTTTATTTTTACTTTTTCGTAAGAAAAACTTATTTTATTAGCAGCTTATAGACCATGCTTTCCATGTCTGCTGCCGGACATTCCAGAGAATGCCGGACATTCTTGGCACGCAAAGACGCAAGTCCTTCTGGAATTGCAAGACCGGTTTTCGCCGCCAACGCCTCCAGCAAAGAAAACTCATCAGCTGCGCCGCGCAACGTCTCTGGCGCCAACGCCTCCAGCACGCTGGAATTGAACTTAAAGGGGCTGGCAGTGGAGACGACCAAGAGCACGCGATTGTCGCCAGTTTCCTCCTGATAGCGCTCCGCCACCTTCCAGGCAACGGCCGAATGGGGATCCAGCACATAGCCATGCTGGGCATATACCGTTTTTATCGTGTCCTGCGTGACCGCATCATCCACCCAATCCGCCCAGAACACATCGCGAATGCCATCCCAAGCTGCCCCATGAACATCATACAGCCCCTCTTCTTGAAGCGACTTCATCCACGCTGCAACCGCCGCCGTATCCTGCCCTGACACATGGTATAGCAGTCGTTCCAAATTACTGGATACCAAGATGTCCATGGACGGCGAAATGGTTTTGTGAAACGGACGCCGCCGGTCATAGCGGCCTTCCCGCAAAAACTCAGTCAGTACATTATTATTGTTGGAAGCGCAAATCAGCTTGCCCAGCGGCACTCCCATCAATCGTGCATAATACGCGGCCAAAATATTGCCGAAATTGCCTGTCGGCACAACCACATTGATTTCTTCGCCAAACTCTACGCTGCCCTGTTTTACCATATCCAGGTAGGCGCTCACATAATATACTACTTGCGGCACCAACCGCCCCCAATTAATGGAATTAGCCGAAGACAGACGAATTCCCGCCTCAGCTAATTTGGCTGCCGCTTCTTTGTTACCAAAAATTTCTTTAACGCCGCGTTGCGCATCGTCAAAGTTTCCTTCCACGGCGACCACATCCACATTGCCGCCTTCTTGCGTGACCATTTGCAGGCGCTGCACTTCACTTACACCGCCTTGGGGATAAAAAACAATCATAGCCGTATTCGGCACATCTTTAAAGCCCTCTAGGGCCGCCTTGCCGGTGTCACCGGACGTTGCCACTAAAATCGCCACTGTATCAGTTATTTTTGTCTTTTTCAAAGATGTAGTAACCAAATGCGGCAGTAATTGCAATGCCATATCTTTAAAAGCGCTTGTCGGTCCGTGCCATAGCTCAAGAACGGCTTTTTTCTCCGCCACTTTCACAACCGGCGCAATATCGCTGTGGGAAAATTGTCCCTGCCCATAGGCGCGGGTCACGATGTCCTGCAGCTCCGCTTCGCTAAAATCAGTCAAAAAGCAGCCTAATACCGCTTTAGCCCTTTCCTCATACGATGCATCCTGCAAAGCCCGCAACTCATCAGGCCCTAGTGCCGGCAGTCTCTCAGGTACAAACAAGCCCCCATCATTGGCCAAGCCTTGGCAAATCGCCTCCGCGGATGTAACCCGGATGTCCGCATTCCGTGTGCTCTGATACAACATAAATTGTCTTCCTCCTCTATTTTCCTGCATCCGGCAATATCCGCCTCTATTCAACAGCGGCAATACCTTGTTCTACCAGTATGCCTCCATTATACCTCATCAGCATTTCCGCCGTAAAATCAAGCATAGTTGATAATTCCTCTTTGCTTTCTTCTTCATCGGCATAAATAACGCAAAGCAGCCGTTCACTGCTTAAGGTAACAGCCGTTCTCCGGCTATCACTGCTTGGGTTGCCAAAGATCTCTCCAGCGTCGCACAAATAAGGCCTTTGCCCGGCTTGAATCGTATGGCCCGCAATATTGGTATACGCTCCTTCGCCGACAATCTGATAGGTGACGCAATCGCCAGCCACCTTATCTAGATCATACAAACCAAAAGGCAGCAAATATTTTAGCGAGCAAAAATTATTCACATCCACCGCACTATTTACAAAATACAACGCCCGGTTCTGCAGCACCCGCCGTACCAAAGCCTCCGAGGCGGGTCTGTAACGCGAAGGATCCACAGACAGCTTTTTATACATATTGCGTACCGCCATGATTTTAGGTACTTGAGGCAGCACATTCATCTGGTATCGCTCCGCCATTTCCGCCTGCAGCTGTGTAATCTCCCGACTCAGCGCAGGAGGCGTTCCCTTGACGCGAACGCCATTCAGTGTCAAATAGCCCAATTGGCAGTGCGGTAAACGCTCGCCAATCGTTTTGTCAATTTTTATCTTCATAGTTCCTCCGCGCTCAACTCTCCGTTGCAATGCGGCATACCGCCGCCTTGGTTGCCAAAATCAAATCCTGCGGCGCTAAAATCATCTGGCAGCCGCGCACACCGGCGCTGACGGCAATTTGCTCTTGCGCCACTGCGGTTTCATCTAAATATACCGGATAGCTTTTCTTCGTTCCCACCGGCGAAACACCGCCGCGTATATAGCCTGTCAAACCCTGTACTTCTTTTAAAGGAACCATTTCCACCCGTTTATTGCCGCTGGCCTGGGCCAGCGATTTTAAGTCCAGCTCCGCATTCGCAGCAATGCAGGCTAACAGGACGCCATGTTTATCGCCTCGCGCCACCAAGGTCTTAAAGACCTGTTGGGGCTCCATACCCACTTTAGCCGCTACAGAAGGAGCGCTCAAATCATTTTCATCCACCTCATACGGCTTCAAGTCATAAGAAATATGCTGCTGCTCCAGCAGCCGGACGGCATTCGTCTTTTTTTGTTTCATCTACTTACTTCTCTCCATACAGTATGGCTCTCTTTTCATCACAAAAAAGCAGCAACACAGAAATCCGCGCTGCTGCCTTCCGTTTTCCAAAAGCGCTTTTTCTATAAATCCAGCTCCATTGAATTTACCTTTACAGTCGGAATTTGCAGCAAATCCTGGGTTAGCTGCTGCACAACCGCATCGTCGCCAAATAATTGCAGCAAAATCAAGCCTTGATTGCTGCATACATCCGCAGATGCTTGATGCAGCCCCAAACGAGTTCGAATATGACACCCAAAATGAGTCAGCACTTCCTGTACCTTTGTCGCCGTTTCCACTCGATTTTCCAAAATCACAGCCATCACGCTTGTCTTTTCAGTCATACTCTGACCTCCTTGCAGTAATTGCTTTCGCATATACTTATACAATTCTACTTAAAATTCCTGCCTTTCTCAAAAGAAAAGTCGTTCCTTATAGCGAATCGGCAGGACATCTTTCCGCGACAGCGAAATTTATAGGCTATGTTAGAACGGAAAGGAGCCTGCTTACGTGCCTATTATCGCCCTTGCGCAAATGCAAGTTCGCCCGGGACATCCGGCTGAAAACCTCGCTTGTATGCTGCAGCTTATTGACGAAGCCCGTCAGAAAGGTGCAGAGCTAATTGTATTTCCGGAAATGTCGCTCCCAGGCTATCTGCTGGGAGATGTCTGGGAGCAGTCTGCCTTTCTCCGCGACTGCGAAGCTTGCGGCGCCGAAATCATCGCCGCAAGCCAAGATATTACTGTTGTTTTTGGCAACGTAGCTATTGATTGGCAGCGTCGCAACGAAGACGGACGACCACGCAAATACAACGCTCTTTTTGCGGCCAGAGACGGCCGCCTGATAGCTCCGCCGCATTCCCCCTACCCCTTTGTCATTAAAACCTTGCTGCCTAATTACCGTGAGTTCGATGACAGCCGTCATTTCTTCAGTCTCCGGCAGTTAGCGGAAGAAAGCGGCCTGCCTTTAGCACAATTGGCGCAACCGCTTTCACTGCCTATCGGCGATCGAGTTTTTAATACCGCCTGCCTCATCTGCGAAGACGGCTGGGACGCAGACTATGCTGTCCAGCCCTTGCAGCTGCAGCAGCGCTGCGGCAAACTGGATCTTATCGTCAACATTTCCAGTTCTCCCTTCACCTTAGGCAAAAACAACAAGCGTCACCGCGTTTTTGGCGCTCAGGCAGCCAAGTATGAAGCGCCGCTCCTCTACCTCAACCAAGTAGGCCTGCAAAACAACGGTAAAACAGTGTATACTTTTGACGGCAACAGCAGCCTTTATGACGCCCAGGGCCGCCTTCGTTATAGCGCGCCTGCTTTTGAAGCGGGCCTGCATATCATTTCTTTAGAAAATCTGCCTGCTCAATTTCCTGCCATGACGCCCGACGACACAAGCACGATTGTACAGGCTTTGCGCTATGGTATTCGTCAATTCCTGCAGCAAACCGGTATTTCCCGCGTGGTCATCGGCGCTTCCGGCGGTATCGACTCCGCTGTCTCTGCCGCTCTATACCGCTCTGTACTGGAACCGGAGCAATTGTTTCTCATTAACATGCCCAGCCGCTTCAATTCGGCTACCACCAAGGATTTGGCCGCCCAATTGGCGCAGCGTCTAGGCTGCTATTACGCCGTTGTACCAGTGCAGGACTCCTTAGAACTGACAATGCGGCAGTTCAGTTCGCTCCGCTGTCCAGACAGCCCGCTACCCTTGCCGGATCTGACTCCTTCTTCCTTTGTCCAGGAAAACATCCAAGCCCGCGACCGTTCCAGCCGCATCTTAGCTGCTGCTGCGGCCGCCTGGGGAGGCGGTTTTACTTGCAACGCCAATAAGAGCGAACTTACCGTCGGCTACTCGACGCTGTACGGCGATCAGTCCGGGTTTCTCGCCGTACTAGGCGATTTGTGGAAATACCAAGTGTATGATGCCGCCCGTTTCCTCAATGACTGCGTCTATCAACGCGAAGTCATCCCCCAAGCCACCATTGACCTGGTTCCCAGCGCCGAGCTATCTGCGACGCAAAACGTAGATGAAGGCAAAGGCGACCCTCTTATTTATCCCTATCATGACCGCTTGTTTCACGCTTTTATGGAACGTTGGCAACGCGCCACGCCGGAAGACGTATTGACTTGGTACAGTGATAATACGCTGGCCGAACAACTTGGCTGCCCTCCTGAATTACTTAAAACACATTTCAGCGATCCTGTCGTTTTTATTGCCGATCTAGAACGCTGGTGGAATCTTTACAGCGGCATGGGCGTAGCCAAACGAATTCAAGCGCCTCCAGTCCTGGCCATCAGCCGCCGCGCGTACGGCTTTGACCATCGGGAAGCGCAAAACGGCCCCTACTATACCCGCCGGTATCACCAACTAAAAGAACAACTACTAAAAGAAAGAAGGTAATGCACATGCTTCGTGGACACCGCGTCACCTTGCGCCCCATTTGCGAAGAAGACCTGTCTCTGCTTTGGCGCCTGGGCAATGATATTAATGCCAAAGGCAGCTATTGGCCCGCTGAACTTTATACGGAAACCGAATTGAAGCAAAAATTTAATGAGCATGGACTCTGGCAGGACACTGCCGGAACCATGCTCATCATTGACGCCCAAACAGATCGTCTGCTGGGGGAATTGTATTACTTCAAAGGCCTCCTCTACCAGGCCGGTCTGGAAGTCGGCTACCGCCTGTACCGTCCTGAAGACCGCGGCAAAGGATATATGACAGAAGCGCTGCAGCTTTTCATCGCCTTTCTCTTTGCTTCTCGCCCCCTGCCTCGCTTGCAGTTGAATGTCTTGAAAGGCAACCAAGGAAGCCGCATCGTCGCGGAACGCTGCGGCTTCCAGTACGAAGGCACATTGCGCCAAGCCGTCTTCCATATGGGAACCTATCTGGATCTCGAAATGTTCTCCATGCTCCGCTCCGAAGCGCCTTCGCTAGAAGCGCTTCTCCATGAGCCTACCGTTGAAACCAAGAAATAGAACTTAGCGCAACCGCAGAAAAAACCAGCCTAACAAAGAGGCGATGACCAAAACAAAAAAGACCGGCAGCAAGAATATAAATACTGCGCCCAATGCAACCACCGCCAACAACGCCTTCCACCACCAGCCGCCGCCAAAGAGCCGAATCTGCTTCACATACACGCCAGACGGCCGGCTTTGCTGGTAGGAAGAACTGCGCTCCTCTCTTGCGGCGCCGTCATTGCCGATCTCAATGGTTTCTCCTGAAAAAGATCGTCGCTCTTGGCGGCTCAATACGCGCACATCACCTTGCCCGCACTGCGGGCAAGGCTTATTTATGTCTTCTTTAGGGGCTCCGCAAAATTCGCATACCGTCACAGCACATCCTCCTAATCCTGTTCCCAGGCCTCGCCTGATACCACAAACACTAACCCCTGTTCATTGAGATAGCGCACATCATAAGCAGTAAGTTCCAGGCTGCGGCATAACTGTTCATAATTTTTTTTCAGCAATGTATGGGACACATCCAAAAAATCACTAGCAATTCCCGCCTGAATATGATCTAAATCATTGATGCCGCCATACGCCAAGAGCAACGCGCCTCCCCAGCTTTCAGGGCGGCGAAAGCGAGGACGCCCCTGTACGGCGCAGTAATGTCGCCACATTGTTTCTAGCATCTGTACGTCATAATGCGACAAGCCAAAAACAGGGGCCACTTCCTTCACAATTTCCACGACAGGCGACAACTCTTCTGTCTCCGCTGCAACCGGAGGCTTTTCATGTTCCACCAGTTCCGGCAGCACCTGAAAACGCTCCCCATGCGCCATCTGCATAACCAATTGGCGCACTGCCGCCGCATGGCGGCATAGGAAGTCATCCATAGAGCCAGCTCCGCTCTGACAAGAAAACCAAACCTGCATGCGATGCACCTCGGTTTGAATGCGGCGCTGCAAGGCGCGGCTTGTTTCATACGAGGTGAAATGGCAAACATAATTGGCCATTGACGCTGCTCCGGTCCGTACATGTCCTAAGAACAGAAACCCCTTCCAATCCAAGCCAAAACCTGGCATCGGCATATGAAACGCCGTTCCTCTCAATAAATCAATGCATTCTACTGTTTCCGCATCCAACACTCGCTGTACATAAAAGACGGTAAACTGCGATTGTGCCATATCCTCCAACAAAGCCGCTTCTTCCGCCGACAAGTTCGCTTCATTATGGATTAAAAAATGACGAATCGGCTGCCTGTCATTCCGCAGCAAATGATAGTCAAAAAGAAAAAAATCCCAAAAAGAAGTCCAAAAAGCATCGCGCTGCGGCCCCTCTTCCGGCGCCAGCATAGATTCGCCTCCATACAAAAACACTGCTCGGTTGATGTCTTCTTGAAACACTGTGTTTTGGAAATAGCCGCTCATACGAGTATAGGCGCGCTCCAACAAATCAGCGACGCGCTGAGCTGTTTCCGCCAGACCAAACTGCTGCTGGTTACGCCGCACGACTTCAACAATATCCAGGCCTTTCGCTTCCGCAAAACCCACTGCAGGCAATTCCAGCAAATGCAGGCGTCCTCCTTCTACCATGCGTTGCGCCGCTTCCCGAACGCCTGGCGCTCCATCAATATATTTTTTGCCTTCCAGATAATCGGCCAAATCACGCAACGTATTCAAAAAGGGTCGTACAAAAGACAATTTCAGTTTGAACTCTTCTTCCTGCACAGCCAGCCATTCTACTGCCAAGCTGATCTGAACCGCCCGCAGGTCTTCAAAAAACACAATATCTGCAAACATCATGTATAACAGCAAGCGACGCACATTTTGCCATTGTTCCATCAACTCGGCGGCATTTTTCCCTTGCCAGGCCAACTGGCGTAAAAAACCATCTACACATTCCTGCGATAACGGAGTTAAATGCGGCGCTTCATCATAAAAAGCCTGAACTTGAGCATATACATTATTCATACGGCGGCACTTCTTTCTCTTAGAGAACCAAGGAACACGCACTTACAATTCCCTAAAAATATAGTTACGTTGCCATTATATCACTCTCGTTCCTAAACGAGAAGACGACAATCCCCTTAGCAGCGCGAGCGGCTATTCCTGTATGGGCGGCAAAAACAGTTTTGTCCGCAAAACGCGCCGTACCGCTTCATCCAAGCGATCAGCCGGCAAACGGCCTTCTTGGACGGCTTCCAAGATTCCTGCGTATACCTGTTTCTGGCTCTCCGCATTGTGACAAACCAGAAGTGCATCCGCTCCTGCCGCCACAGCCATCACCCCCATATCATGAAAGGAATAAAGAGACGTCATGGCGCCCATTTCTAGATCATCCGTCACAACCAGCCCCTCAAAACCCAGCTGCTTGCGTAACACTCCTTTAAGCAAAACTTCCGAAACGCAAGCTGGATTCTCGGCATCATACGCCGGATACCGCAGATGAGAGACCATAATCAGCGGCGGCTGTATGCCAAATTCATTGATCAAATTTCGAAAAGGAGCTAAGTCCTCCTGTTCCAGCACATCCCGCTCTGCGGTAATATCGGAAATCTCCTGGTGCGGATCCTTGGGGGCCTTACCTATGCCGGGAAAATGCTTCAACGTGCAGAGCATGCCTTCTTTGCGGTAGCCCAATACAGAAGCCCGCGCCAAACGAGTCACCTCCGCCGCTTCATTGGCAAAAGAACGTTCCGCCCCCAGACCGATATCTACTACAGGCGCAAAGTTTACATTAAAGCCCAGGTATATAAGTTCACGCGCATTTTTCGCCGCCCATTCTTCCACCTGCTCGGCGCTGCCTTGCAAGCCTAATTCCGCCTGAGACGGCAGCGGCAGCACCTGTTCTCTCATGCGCAGCACTCGTCCGCCTTCTTGATCTACGCTAACAAAGAGAGGAAGTCGCGGCGCTTGCGATAACGTCTGTTTTTGCAAAGTGCCAATAAGAGACTTCACTTGGGTGGGATTTTGCATGTTGCGATCAAATAAAACAACGCCTCCAGCATGCAATTCCCGCAGTTGGGCCAAGGTCTCCGCATCCGCCTCTGTGCCCGCAATGCCGACAAATAGCAACTGACCCACTTTTTCTTCCAAGGTCATCCCGTGCAGCAACGCTTCCACTTGCACTTCTTGAGATACAGACTCTTTTGACCCCGCCGCTGTTTCTCCCAAGCCCTCGTTCGTCACGCCCATGAAAATACAAAACAAAAGAAAAACTGCTATCTTTTTTAGCTTCCCTTTTCCGCTATGCAAAATTTTACCCCTTTCTTATTCACGCAATACTGCCGCAAATATACAAGCCGCCTGCCTAATACAATTACAACAAATCCGCTAGCTGCGGAAACGGCGAAAGCGCCCGCGGCAAAATCCCCTGCAGCGCCGCAATAGCCACACCATAGTTGACGATCGGCACCCCCTGCTGCTGCGCAGCCATCATACGCGCCAACATATCCCGTCGATTCAGCATGCAAGCGCCGCAGTGAACAACGACCTGATAGGAAGACAAATCTGTCGGCAGCGTTGTACCGCTGGACCAAGAGAATTCAAGCTCGCCCCCAACATACTGCCGGATCCAGCGAGGAATTTTCACCGTTCCGATATCGTCTTCCACGCGATGATGCGTACAGCCTTCGCTCATCAAAACACGGTCTCCAGCCTTTAAGTCCAACAAGGCCTTTGCCCCCTTTACCAGGGTTTCCAAATCCCCTTTATAGCGAGCAAAGAGAATGGAAAAAGACGTCAGCAATACATCAGGCGGCGTATCGGCGTCAGCCTTTAAGAAAGCCTGCGAATCCGTAATAACGATACGAGGTTTGTTTCTCAAATTCCCCAGACATTCTTTAAGCTCCCTTTCCTTGACTACGTATGCCATAGCGTCGGAATCCAAAATATCCCGAATGACTTGGACCTGCGGCAAAATCAACCTGCCTTTAGGCGCCGCCAAATCAATAGGCGTCACCAACACCGCCGTATCCCCAGGCTGCAGTAAATCGCCTACAATCGTCGGCTGTTCAAAAAGCAGAGGCGCTGTTTTCACCATGGCAATCTTTAAATCGCCGATGCCTTTTCGCTGCAAGGCGCTCACGGAAACCATCTCCGCCGCCTGTAAAGCCCCTTGCCAAGCCGCCAGCTGTTCTGGCGTAGCTTTCGCTTGATCTTGTTTATTGATCACCGCAATCACCGGAATTTTTTTCTCTGCGCAAAGAGCGGCAATCTCTTGCTCCGGCTCCCCGCAGCCATTTTCTGCATCCATGACAATTAACGCCAAATCCGTTTTCGCCAAAACCTCCAATGACTTTGCCACTCGCAGTTCTCCCAGTTTACCAGTATCGTCCAGGCCAGCCGTGTCAATAACGACCACCGGGCCTAACGGCAAAATTTCCATAGACTTATACACAGGATCTGCCGTCGTCCCGGCAAATTCCGAAACAATCGCCAATTCCTGGTTGGTCAAAGCGTTGATTAAACTTGATTTTCCGGCATTTCGTCGCCCAAAAAGCGCAATATGCAACCGGTTGCCTCGGGGAGTTGTATTCATAGCCAGCGTCTCCTATGCTTTGATTTCTTCGCCCACAATACCGGCATGGGTAAGATGCCTGGCTTGCAGCCAACGTTCCATTTCCTCTTCGCTCAGCAGTTTTTGCTCCAACAAAAGTTCCAATACTTGCCGCCCGCTGCGCCGCGACTCTTGAGCCAAGGCAACCGCCTTTTCATAGCCTACGAGCGGCGCTAACACGGTAGCTACAGCCGTACTTTTTTCCAAATGTCTTCGACAGGCTTCCGGAACCGCTTCAATGCCCTCAATGCATTTTTCCGCAAACAAATTCATCCCCTTAGCCAGACTTTCCAAAGCTGGCAACAGATTAGCGGCAATCAGAGGATAAAAGGCGTTCAATTCCAACTGCCCGCTTTGCGCAGCCAAGGTAATGGCCAAATCCCGCGCCATTACCTGATAAGAAATCTGCGAAATCATTTCTGGCATCACCGGATTGACCTTACCAGGCATAATGGATGAACCAGCTTGGAGCTGCGGCAAGCGCAGCTCGCCAAAAGGCTCTGACGAAAGCAAACGCAAATCGCCGCTTATTTTCTGGAGCGTGACAGCGCAAGCTTTAAGTAAACCTGAGACTTCCGCAAAAACATCGGCATTTTGGGTTCCGTCCACGCCGTTTTCATCCCGCGCCAGTCCCAAGCCGCTCAAGCTGCGCAACCGTTCAATCACCATATAAATGTACTTGCGAGGGGCATTCAAACCAGTTCCTACCGCCGTACCGCCAAGATTGACCTTGCGCAGGCGCTCTTCTACTTTATAAAGACGCCAGCGGTCGCGGCTGATTGCTTCCGCCCACGCTGAAAAAGACTGACCAACGGTAATCGGCACGGCATCCTGCATCTCTGTGCGCCCCAGTTTAAGGATACCGGCAAATTCTTCTTCCTTGCGCTGCAAAGCCCCTTGCAGATTGGCGCAAGCTTCCGCCAACGGCAAAAGCAGCCTGATGGCCGCAATACGCAGCGCTGTAGGATAGACGTCATTCGTCGATTGTGACATATTCACATGGTCCAAAGGATGAACCAGGCTATAGTCTCCTTTAACGCCGCCTAAAATTTCAATGGCCCTATTGGCAATAACTTCGTTTGCATTCATATTGGTAGACGTTCCTGCGCCTCCTTGAAAGGCATCCACCAAAAAGAATTCCTGCCATTGCCCTGAAGCTACCTCGCCAGCCGCTTGAAAGATAGCCTGTCCCAGCCGCTCATCCAGCCGCCCCAGCTTCATATTGCTTTCCGCAGCCGCCTGTTTCACAACACCAAGCGCGCAAATCAGCTCCGGGTGCACTTTTTCGCCAGATACGGCGAAGTTTTCCATGGCTCGTAGCGTATGAATGCCATAGTACGCGTCTTCCGGCAGTTCCCGTTCTCCCAAAAAGTCTTTTTCCAGCCGTCCCATATGCATTCTCCTCGCAGCAATGTGTTTATTTTCTATGTTACTAGCAACCTTTGACATGTGCAAGAGATTCACAATAGAGAATGGGGATCAAGCAGAAGTCGCGAGAATCACAAGAGGATGCGATTGAGGGTTACAGAGGCAACAATTGTATTTGAGATTTTTATTGAAGCAAGCCGGTATGCAGGACCAAAAAGCGGCGCTTGGAATTGTATCCAAACGCCGCTTGTACCGATTTTCTTATTCTTTTATTGTACTGCTTTTACCGCTTGCACCATTTCACGCACATACTTTGCCACATGTGGTACGCACTCTTGGCCATGCTGGGCTACGATTTTCACAATAGCGCTGCCCACAATCGCGCCGTCCGATATGGCAGCCATCGCGGCAGCCTGCTGGGGCGTAGAAATGCCGAACCCAATCGCACAAGGAATCTCTTTTGCTTCCTTGGCCGTCTGAATCATCGCCGCTACATGATTCCCCAATTCCTGACGCACCCCGGTCACGCCCATAGAAGATACGCAATACAAAAAACCTTCGGCTTCACTGGCGATAGTTTGGATACGCTGGTTGGAGGTTGGCGAAATCATGGAAATCAAGCGCACATCGTGTTCTTGGCAAAACGGCAGCAGCTCCTGTTTTTCTTCATATGGCATATCCGGGACAATCAGCGCATCAATGCCGACAACCTGGCAATTTTGCAAAAATCGCGCTGCGCCATACGTAAAAATGGGGTTGATATAGGTCATGAAAGCCATGGGCACCTGGCAGGTTTTGCGAATTCTCCCTACCATCTCAAAAATCTTATCCGTCGTCGTGCCTGCCGCCAAAGCGCGGATATCAGCCTCTTGAATAACCGGCCCTTCGGCGACGGGATCGGAAAAAGGAATCCCCAGCTCAATTAAATCGGCTCCAGCAGCCGCCATCTGCAACACGAGCTGTTCCGTCACCTCTAGCGACGGATCGCCTGCGGTGACGAAAGGAATAAAGGCTTTTCCCTTGGCAAAGGCCTGAGATAACTTATTCATAAATTTCTACCCCCTTATAGCGTGCAATGGCGGCCACATCTTTGTCGCCCCGTCCGGAAAGGCAAATAACCAATGTCTTGTCTTTAGCCAGCGTAGACGCCAGCTTCATGGCGTACGCTACGGCGTGGGAGCTCTCAATCGCCGGAATGACGCCTTCCGTGCGAGACAGATATTCAAAGGCTTCCACTGCTTCATCGTCGGTCACAGGCACATATTCCGCCCGTCCCAAATCACGCAGATTGGAATGTTCCGGCCCTACGCCGGGATAATCAAGACCAGCGGAAATCGAATAGACCGGCGCAATCTGCCCATACTCGTCCTGGCAGAAATATGATTTCATCCCGTGGAAAATGCCGACAGACCCGGTTGCCATAGTTGCTGCGGTTTCCGCAGTATCCACGCCCCGCCCGGCAGCTTCACAGCCGATCAAACGCACATCCTTGTCTTCGATAAAGTCATAAAACAAACCCATCGCATTGCTGCCGCCGCCCACGCAAGCCAGCACGGCATCAGGAAGTTTACCTTCCTTTTCCAGCATCTGCGCCTTGACCTCGCGACCGATGACGCTTTGAAAGTCCCGCACAATGGTCGGAAACGGATGCGGTCCCATAACCGAGCCCATTACATAGTGCGTATCATCCACTCGGTTTGTCCATTCCCGCAGCGTTTCATTGACAGCGTCTTTCAAGGTCTGCGTACCGCTTGTTACCTCATGAACTTTAGCTCCTAAAAGTTCCATCCGGTATACGTTAAGCACCTGCCGTTCGGTATCTTCCTTACCCATGTAAATTTCACAGTCCAGACCCATTAAGGCTGCCGCGGTGGCTGTCGCCACGCCATGCTGGCCGGCGCCGGTTTCGGCAATAACCCTTTTTTTTCCCATGCGCTTGGCTAAAAGAACCTGTCCCAACACATTATTAATTTTATGAGACCCTGTGTGATTCAAATCTTCTCGCTTAAGATAAATCTTAGCGCCCCCTAAATCCCGAGTCATCTTAGAGGCGTAATACAGGCGCGACGGACGTCCGGCATAGTCGTTAAGAAGTTCCGTCAGCTCAGCGACAAACTCCGGATCTTCCTTGTAGCGTTTATAGGCTTTCTCCAGTTCCAACACTGCACTCATCAGCGTCTCCGGCACATATTGTCCTCCATGAAGCCCAAATCTTCCTTTACTCATTTTCTTCATTCTCCTTTTACATCATAATCGGCAAAAAATAAAAGAGCCTTTGTCCCCTAAAAAGGGACAAAAGCTCTAAGCTTCTGCGGTACCACCCAAATTGACGATAAATCGTCCTCTCGTTTTGCATACTAACATATGCACCCAACTGCTAACGGGCAGGGCCCCCGTAGACGCCTACTCTCTTTCGATTTCGGGCCTCCCTCGCAAGTCCATTCGGAATCACCTTTGCAATCGCATTCTCACCAGCTAGCGACTCTCTGAGTACAACCAATGATTCTTACTCTTCTTGCTCATAGGTTTATCATATTGATTCATATTATTCCACGAACTATCATTTTTGTCAACTTCTAGGTCGAATTATTTTTACAAAGATCCGTGTCCCCTTTATGTTGCTGGAAGGTTTTTTTCGATAAATCCGGAACATATAGTATAAAGTCATCGTAATTGCCGCCGGAAAGGAGCTTTTCTATGCACTATTCTGCCAAACCTTTTAGACGCAAATCTCTTTTCCTCGTTCTTTTTTTCATTTTCCTTTTCGCCTTAACTTTAGTTTATATTTACAATGATGACGGGCTGCTCTTTGCAGGCATTTTGCTTACTTTGCTTTTAGCATTACTTAGTTTTTTTCTGCTGCGAGAGCATCTGCGCCTAACCAAAGCGCTCGACAACGCCCATAGCGCCAATGAAAAACTTTCATGCCAGGAATCTTTGTTACGAGCTATTTATGACAGCTCCGGCCTATCCCTCTTATTGCTGGACTCGCAGCGCAATATTCTCTATGCCAACCAATGCGTCGCCGATTTATTTCAAAGATCACCTGCCGAAGTGCTGGGTACTGATTACTGTCTCTACTTAGACCCAAGCACGCGCGAAGAAAGCAAACGTAATTTTAACCAAGCCTTACGTCACCCCCAACAGCCGGTCTTCGCCGAACGCAGCCATCAGCTCCCAAACGGAACTACGATCTGGTATCGCGCCGCCAGCCGGGCTTTTTTAGACCACGAAGGAAAGGCCAGCGGCGTGGTGAGTGTTGTCGAAGACATTACCGAGCGCCACCGCGAAGAGGCTTCTTTACGCCTGGCTCATACGGTTTTCGATACCAGCCCGGTTGCCATCGTTGTAACCGACGCACAGCACCGCATTATTTCTGCTAATGACGCCTATATCCGTACATCGGGTTACACTTTAGCGGAAGTCCTTGGTGAAAAAAAGACAATGCTCCTTATGGGTAAGCAAAACAGCGCTTTTTACCGGGATATGCTCCAAGCCATCCACCAACAGGGACATTGGGAAGGCGAAGTAGTCAGCCGTCGTAAAAACGGCGAAATTTACCCTCAAATGCTATCCATCGCCCAGGTTTTAGATAAAAACAATACGCTTGTTTATTACGTCAGCATGTTCCTCGACATTACGGAACGACACCAAGCGGAAGAGCGAATCCGTTACTTAGCTCATCACGATTATCTGACGAATTTGCCAAACCGGGTGCTATTTTTGGAAAAATCAGCGCAGGCTTTAATTCTGGCCAGACGCTACCATCGACAATTAGGTATCATTTTCATCGATTTGGATCGTTTCAAACCGATCAATGACAACTATGGTCATGATGCTGGCGATGCCTTGCTTTGCGCCATTGCCCAACGCCTCCAAAAGGCCATCCGCAAATCTGACACGGTCTGCCGTCAAGGAGGCGATGAATTTGTTGTTTTATTGCCGGAAATCAAGGACCGCGACAGCCTGGCAGCCTTGGCGGAAACACTGCTGCAGCTGATCGAGCAGCCTTGCTCCTTTGCAGGGCATCAACTGCAAGTATCCGCTAGCGTTGGCATCGCCACCTATCCTGAAAATGGCAATGCCGTCGATGAAATCATCCAGAGCGCCGACTCCGCCATGTACGCTGCCAAAGCAGCTCCAGAAACGCATATCTGTTTCGCCCCGCCCAAGGCGCAAGAAGAACAGAAGAAGTAAACGTACAATATATAAACAAGAGTAAAGGAAGTAAAAGGAGGGCTCAACGTAGGGTTACGCAATCAGCAAAAACGGAAAACGAAGGCACGCCGGTTTTCACCTCCGGTTTGCCTTCGTTTTTATTGGCATGCTTTAGGAAAGTCGCATGGTTTCGTCCGTTCACCCTTTTTAGGCCAGTGAAATCCGCCCCAGCACTTCTCCAATGCTCTCTTGAATCAACAACTTCGCCTTTCTGTCCGAATGTGTGGCGCCCCGATTGATTAGCACCAACTGGCGTCCCCGGTAGTAGTCGATCATCCCCGCAGCCGGATACACCACCAACGAAGTTCCGCCTACAATCAGCACATCCGCTTTGGCGATAAATTCCATGGAACGCTGCATGGTTTCCTGCGACAAGCCTTCCTCATAGAGAACCACATCCGGCTTGATGACACCACCGCATTCGCAGGTAGGAACACCCGTACTTTGCAAAATAAACGCATCATCATAAAAAGCCTGGCAACTTTGGCAATAATTTCGCTTTACCGAGCCATGCAGCTCCAACACCGTCTTGCTGCCGGCCATTTGATGCAGACCGTCAATATTCTGCGTAATGACCGCTTTCAGCTTTCCCGCAGCCTCTAACTCCGCCAGTTTGAAGTGAGCGGCATTGGGCTTAGCCGTAGGACAAAGCAGTTTTTCCCGATAAAAATCATAAAACTCTGCTGTATGCTCTCGATAGAAGGTATAGCTGAGCATGACCTCCGGCGGATATTTATAGCGCTGATTGTATAAGCCGTCCACACTGCGAAAATCCGGGATGCCGCTCTCGGTGGAAACCCCCGCGCCGCCAAAAAAGACAATATTATTCGACGCCGAAATGATTTCTTGCAGCTGTTCAACAGGAAGCATGTTTAGCCCCTCTTTCCACTTATTTTTCTTTTATCATAGCATATTCATTAAATCGCTGCGAATCGTCAGCGATTTTGCAAAGCTGCCACCAATCTAAGAATGTACTCTTGGCAGCCGCTGGCCAAACGTTCGGCTTTCGCCGGCTCCCATGGCTCTTGGGCTGCTTCGTTGTTGGAAACAACCAGTACGCAAAGATACGGAATCTGGTAAGCTGCCGCAATCTGTGCACTTGCTGCGGCTTCCATTTCCTCCCCCAAGGCGTTCTCTTGCTTTTGCCAATACGCTATATAGTCCAGCTCTCGCGACCAGCGGTCACTGGAAAAAATCGTTCCTGTATGCACCCGCCCCTGCGAATACACTTCTTTTAAAGCTTCCGCCAAGCGTACCAAGCGGGCGTCACTCCGCCAGCGAACCGGACCAAATTCATCACGCACCGACCACTCGCGTACTTCAAGTCCCTGCCCCGCTTCCCGTCTGGCGGCATTAACAGCCCCCGCGTTGGTAATGGTCGCCCCAATAATCAAATCGCCTCGATGCAGCCAAGCCGGATAGCCTCCAGCCGTACCCTGGTTGATAATCACAGCAGGTGAAAATCGCTGAATCCCCAGCAAAGTCGCTGCTGCTGCATTGGTAGTCCCCACCTTCGTTTGTGAAACCACTACCTGTTGAGGGCCAATATATCCCTGCCAATAGGTCCAGCCGTCAATCACTACAGCTTGCGGCTCTTCCAGTCGTTCCACTAAGGTGCTGACCTCTATATCCATGGCGCCTTGAATCAACACTGGAGATTCTTGAGCCCAAACGGGCGCAGACGCCGCCAGCCACAAGCCTAAAACAAAAACAACAATTTTCCCCCAATGCACGTTAGTCCTCCTTCGCAAGCTTTTTCACACTTCCGAGCAGCTTAAAAATAAAAAAGCTCGCTAGCAGCGCCGCCGTAACGGCAGCCACGGTGTGGCTCCAAAACACGCCGGTTTCGCCCCCTAACGCAGCCAAAAAATACGCTGCCGGAACACGAACCCCCAGAGCATGTGTTGCTGAAACCGCCATCATATACACTGGACGCTTTAAACCCTGCGCCAAGCCCAGCAAACCAAATACAGCCGTCATGAAAATCCCTGCAATACCGGAAGCTCTAAGCGCATAAGAGCCAAGTCTGAGAAGTTCCGACGTCGGTTGAAACAAAGCCAGCACGGTCTCTGGCAACAGTACAAACACCAACATCACAGGCATGGCTACCGCCAAGGAAATCTTAAAAAAAGAACGCACACAGCCGCACACTCGCTCATATTCTCTTCGTCCAAGATTAAAGCTAATCATCGTAGCCATGGCGTTGCCCAGACCCATGATTGGCAGCATGACCAACATTTCCAGGCGTGACATCATGTTCCAGGCCGCCAGCGCCGCCGGGCCGAACTGCGCCAGCACCGCATTAAGCAAAAACAAGCCCACCGGAATAATCGCATAAGACAGTGCAATATAAATCCCCTGCCCTAAGATCCGTTTCCACTCGTCAAGCATGCCTTTGCACCAACGCAACTGCGGCAATTCATAGTCATGATGCCGCAGCGCCCGATACAAGTAAACGCCTGCCACAATTTGTCCCAAAAGCGTAGCTAACGACGCCCCGGCTACGCCCAGGTCGCAGGAAAAAATCAAGATCGGATCCAGCCCCATATTAACGATATTGCCAAGAGCCATCGCTTTCATCGGCGTCAACGTATCGCCGCGAGCCATAAAGAAAGCTTCCGCCGTCATCACATAACCCATGACGAAGAAACCGGGAATCAGCCAAAGTATAAAGGCGTGAAGCATAGTCCAAAGAGCTTCATCCGCTCCAATGACGCTAAAAAAAACCGTGTTGACTGTCGGCGCCAGCAAGGGAAGAAAAATGCACATGCTCAAGGCCATCAGCGGCAGCATACCCTGAGCGACGCGAACTGCCCGCCCTTCCGCCCCGCTCCCTCGAGCATGGCTCATGAGCATAATCCCGCCCATCGAAATCCCTTTAGCCATAGACAAAGCAACATACATCAAGGGAACTGCCATGGAAACAGCCGCCAAAGGCACATCCCCCAGCCAAGATACGAAAACCGTGTCTACAAAAGCATAGAGATTTTGAAACAGCAGCGAAACCATCAGCGGTAAAGCCAGCTGTATCAAAGTCTTCCCTACTTCCGGGGATGCTAAATTCGCAGGTTCTTGGGCCTTAGAAAAAATTTTTCCTATCTTCATGTTTCACCATAGTTTCATAAAATGGCCTTCAACGCCTTGATAAAGCCTTCCATCACCGGAAGTTTATCCATAGTAAGCCGAATATGATTGGGATAACGAAAGCCGGTCATCGTCCGCACCATAAACCCGTGCTGCATCAACTTGCGGTAAGCCAAGGTATCACTAAGCGGCAGGCGGATCATCATGTAATTGCCCTCGCCAGCCAGATGATGCAGTCCCAGCGTGGTAAGCTCGCTATGCAAAAAGCCCTTCGCCTCGCGCACCAACGTTCGGGTATTTGCTACATGGTCTCCCTCATTATCCAGCGTAGCCAAGGCCGCAACCTGAGCCAGAGCGTTCACCGAATACACGACGCAGGTGCGGCGAATGACATTCACCACTTCCGGCGAGCCAGCCAGATAACCAATGCGCAAGCCCGCCAGGCCGTACATTTTGGAAAAAGTGCGAAAAACTACCAAGTTTGGATATTCATGAAGCAGCTTCATACCATCTGGAAAATCCTCTTGCTCCACAAACTCCGCATAGGCTTCGTCCAAGACAACGATCTGCCGGCCCCCCACGGCCTCCAAAAACGCTCGCAGTTTTTTCTCCGGCCAATACGTACCGGTAGGATTATTAGGATTACACACAAATAAAATTTTGGTACGTTCATCAATGGCCTTGAGCATGCTTTGCGCGTCGAAAGCCTCCTCGCATAAAGGCACCTGTTTGGATTGATACCCCGAAAATTCAGCTACCCATTCATAGACGGCAAAGGTTTTATCCGCGGTAATGATATTGTCGCCAGCCTGACAAAACGCATTGATCACAAAGGCGATTACTTCGTTGGCGCCATTTCCTACCAAAAAGCAGTCGGCATCCAGGCCAAATTTCTGCGCCAAGCGCTGGCGCAAATGAAAGGCATCGCCGCTGGGATAGATAGCCGCTGCCGCCGGATCAAAAGCAGCAATAGCCGCCTGCGCTTCCTTGGCCGGCCCCAAGGCATTTTCGTTATTGTTCAAGCGGTGAATCGACGGGCAATGAAACATATCCCGCAGTACATCATCAGGCTTACTGGGGATATACGCCTGAATGGAGCGAATATGCGCAGGAACCAGGGTTTCCCATCTGACGGTTTGTCCCTGCATACTCAAGCCTCCTCCGGCAGCGTCAAAAGCAGCAGATCGCCCCGTCCGCCCCAAGGCAAAATGAACTGCGGCGTAAAGCCGGCAGCTAAAATAGCTGGCGCCGCCTCTACTTCAGAAGCTTTGCCCAAGTCCAACTCGAAAAATATATTTTTAATATTCTCACTTCGCAACGCGGTAACATGCATAGCCAGGTTTTCCTGCATATCCGCGCCAGGCGCCAATACCGCCAAAAACGCAGTCAGCTTACGCCGGTCCAAACGAGTGGACAAAATAGAATCCGCCAATTGCTCTTCCCCTTCATAGATCGCTGGCTGCAGCTTGCGCGGCAACGCCAAAAGCTCATACTGCTGCCGCAAAAATGCTTCGATCATCGGATGTGCAAAGACACTCATGCCGTTATCTTCTTCCAATTGTCGATATAAAGCCGTATGACGCTGAACAACGCCGCCAACTGACACTAAGGAAACTTCTCCCAGCGGTTCAAAATATCCGTCAGGCGCCTGTGCTGTCGGCTGGCGCATGGTCATGCATACAATACCGGAACGAGCTAACTTGTTAAGAGCTCCTTCAACCAAAGTGACAGCGATGCCGACTTGTTCCGAAAATACATACGGCCCAAATCCTTCCGCCATTTTGCCGCCACACTGCCAAAGAAAGCCGCCCCCCACTTGCCCCTTGCTGTCTTGCATCAATACAGCGCCATATTCGCCGCTGCCAAGCATGTCCACAAGCTTGCCAGGGTAGTGAAGAAAATCTGGAGCACTGTCGCCATAAACAGCCAGCACCCTCCTGGCAAACTGTTTCAAATCTTCCCGCTCCGGCCCAGCTAACGCAAAACCTAAAGAAGGAAGTTCTTCAAATTCTTCTGGCGCTGCCTGGGGATATCGCTTCTCCAGACGCAGCTGCAGCCCCATGCGATTATCAGATAGCATTTCAAGACAAAAATGGTCTACTGTACGCGCCGCCAAAAGCAGCCCCATTTCCGCCAACGCCGCATCATCATCCAATGACATACTGGCTGTCCGATTAAATACTTTCGTCGGCAACGCGCGCCGCGGAAACAGGCAGGATGCTTCCAGGTAATAGCCGCCATGACGACAGCAAAATTGCATCTCCCCGGCATCTTCTCGTTGTCCGCTGAGAAAAGCGAATAGCTCTTCCGTCGCCAGGGAAAGGCTTAATTGCTCTTCTTTGCCAAAGCCAAAGGCTTGTGCGGTGTTTTCCGCACAACTTACAATGACCGGCAGCATTTCTTCCTGTAACGGTATGTGCAGCTCTACAGACTGTTTTTGCTTCATAACGACTCTCCTTTTCACCAGCCAAGATTACGCCGCCTGTTATTTCAGCACTTTGGAAAATCCCCAGTAACGAAAGGCCAGCATAGTAATATCATCCGACTGCTCCGCTCCTGCGGCAAATTCGTGTAGTTCCTCTCTTACCTCGCGCAGCAATACATCTGGAGCGGCCTCGCGGCGATTGCACAACGCCGCTTCCAAGCGCGCCTCGCCAAAAAGTTCCTCGCCTTTATTAGCAGCCTCGGTTACACCATCTGTGTATAAAAGCAGCATATCGTCAGCTTCTAAAAGGCAGCTTCCTTCGGTATAGGTCATACCCTCCATGCCGCCGATAACCGGTCCCTTGGCTTGATTCAAATACACCAGTTGTCCTGTTGTTTTAAGAAGCATGGGCGGACAATGGCCGCCGCTGGCGTAGCGGCAGACGCCGCTCGGTAAATGGACTGCCCCGCAAAACAAGGTGACAAACATGCAGGATTCATTATTGCGGGACAATTCGTCGTTCAGGCGATTCAACAGTTCTCCTGGTTCACGTTTTTCTCTCACCAGCGAACGCAGAAGCGTTCTGGCAATAGCCATAAACAAAGCCGCGCCGATGCCTTTGTCCGATACGTCGCCAATGACTAAGTATAACGTTTCCGTTTCTTCATCCAAGAAGAAGAAATCATAAAAATCGCCGCCAACTTCCCGCGCCGGCTCCAGCAGCGCAAAAAGCTCAAAATCCGTACGCTCCGGGAAGGGAGGAAACTCTTTCGGCACCAGCCCCATTTGAATGGAGCTGGCGATGCGCAGCTCGCTGGCAATGCGCTCTTTCGCCGCTACCGTGGCCTGCATCATTTCCATGTAAATTTTCAGCTCGCTGATCATAATCATAAACGCTTCCGCCAGGCGCGCCACTTCATCCCGCCCGGAAATAGCCGGAATCGTCGCTTCAAAATTTCCTGCCGCCAGCTTTTGCGTAGCCTGCTCTAGTTGGCGCAACGGCCTGGTAATGGAACGGGCAATGCCAAGCACCACAAAGCAGAGCAATAAAAAACCGCCTATACCTAAATACCACTGAGTACGACTCAAATCAAAGACACGCGCCATAAGCTCATCACGTGAGAAAAAGATCCCCAAGGACCAGCCGGTAGACGGGATCGGCATGTACATCACCCAGCCGGTCTTGCCGTTTACTTTGCTTGTATGAGAAACATATCCTTTTTGCCCTTGAATCATTTTTTGTCCTAATTCATGCAGCCCCGAATCTTGCAGGCCTTCGGCGACACTAAAAATAGACTCTCGCATGACATAACCGCCCGTGGGATGCGCAATAAACCGCCCCTGTCCGGAAATGATAAAAGCGTAATTTTCCCGCCCCAGCTCTAAAGAATCCAAAAGCCCCGAAAGAATGGTCAGCGACATGTCTCCAGTTACAACGCCGCGCACCGTTTCCGGATCGGATGCAGAAAAGACAGGCGCCGAATAGGTCGCCATCAATACATTGCTAATGCCCTCGTCAAAATAGGGTTCGCTCCAAACGGCGCTTTTCATTTCTACCGGAAGCAAATACCAGTCCTTCGTTTCATAAGCCTGTGCCGGCCCTAAAGAAAGCTTTTGCAAGCCCCCATAGGTTCGATACAAATAGGCTCCTATGCCGGCAGGATGGTTTTTAGTTGCCGGCAAGGCAACTGCCGTACCGAACACATCCTCTTGGCCTTGCAAAAACTTTTCCATTAACTGATACGACTGCTCCGTAGAAACCGGCATGACTTCCATTACTGCCGCTAGCCCTTGCGCCATGCCTTCCACGCGCCGCGAAGAAACCTCGATCCGCGAAGTGACCGTTGCCGCCACATGCTGAGCCTCTCTCATCATCTCTTCTTCCAGCAATTGTTTGGCCGAAAAATAACTATAGCCAATTACCGCTGTCAGAATGGTGCCGACGCCAGCCATGATGAGCACTGTCAGCCGCCATGTAAGGCTCCATTTATTGAACATCATTGCCTATCCCCCGGTGAAAAATCTTTTTTCATAAGCGCGAAACAGCTACCGCCAAAACGTTCTGCCCATCCATCCGGCGGTAATGCACTTCATCAGTCATACGCCGTACGAGAAAAATACCAAGCCCCCCTGCTTCCCGCTCATTCAGCCCCGCCTTTAAATCCGGTTCCGCCGCCGCCAGGGGATCAAAAGGAATGCCGCTGTCTTCAAACTCAATGCCGAATTTGTCCTCTTCACAATAAGTGCGAATAACAATCTCGCCCGGCGGCACCTCATACGCATAATGGCAGATATTGACGACCACTTCTTCAATGACCAGCTCCAACTGCAAAATCCGCTTCGGACTTACTCCCGCCAGTTCCGCCTGCTCGGTAATAAAGGCAGTAATGACCGGCACATTTTCATCTTGCGCGGCAAAAATGCGACTCGCTGTAGTCGATGACATAGCACTACCTCCTGCGCTGTTCTCAAAAATTAGCAACCGCTTCTTCCGCTGTTTCGTACACTGGGAAAAAGCTGTCAAAGCCCGATACGGAAAATACCTCTTTCACCAAACCAGACAACCCGCAAAGAACCAAAGCCCCTCCTGACGCTTTCAGCTTTTTGGCAATAGACAGAACGCAACGCAGACCGGCGCTACTAACATACTCCAGTGCCGTCAGATCCAAAACAAACTTACTCCCGCCGCTTTGAATAATATCCCCGCACTGTTTTTCCCATTCTGGTGCGGTTCTTGTATCAAGACGCCCTGTTACGGCAATCACCGTACACATCGCTTCATTTCGTACTGAAATCTCCATAAAATAACCCCTTTCTTTACTGTACAAGTTTAGACTCGCTAAGATGCAGAAGCAGATTACCTGCCAGCTGCCGACGGTACGCCGCACTAGCGCGAATATCGTCGATCGGCGTTACCCCTTCTTTAACCAACGCTCCCGCGTGACGCATTACTTCGTCAGTCAACGGTTTCCCCTGCAAAAACGACTCCACTTGCGGCAGTTGCACAACGGTTGGTCCTACACTGCCCCAAGCCAGCTTCATATACTTTATGGTTTTATCTTCTAGCAGCTCCCATTTTGCCGCCAAACTGGCAATGGAAATAGCCAAAGCCTTGCGTCGGCCCACTTTAAAATAAGCGGAACCAGTTTGGTTCTCAGGCCGTGGGACATGCACGCCTGTAACAAATTCGCCAGCAACCAGCGCAGTACGTCCAGGTCCCTCAATAAATTCAGCTATCGGCAGGCTGCGCCGACCTTCTGGTCCAGCCACCTCCACAAAGGCTTCCAATGCGTAGAGCGGCGGCAATGTATCGCCCGCAGGCGAAGCCGTACACACATTGCCGACCAAGGTACCGCTGTGGCGTATAGGGGGAGACCCCACGACAGCGATCGCCTGCCGCAGCGCCGGAAAGCCGTCTTCTAGTGTTGGTAAATCCAATAGCTGCTGATAGGTAACTCCGGCGCCGATAAAGAGTCCATCTGTTCGCATTTCTACCTGCCGCAGTTCCTCCAAACGTTCCACGGAAAAAAGTACAGGCGGCGCAGGCAGCCTGCGCTGCCTCACCCAAAAATCGGTACCGCCAGCAATAATATGTCCAGTTGGCTGCGCTGCCAATAGCGCCTGCATTTCCGCAACGGTGCGAGGAAAGAGAATCTCCATCAGCTCGCCCCCCCTTGCAGCTTGGCTGCCGCCATTAAAGCCGCCTCCACGATTTTTTGATAACCAGTGCAACGGCATAGATTCCCGCTGATTCCCTCTCGCACTTCCGCTTCCGTCGGCAGCGGGTTGCGGTGTAACAGGTCGAGCACCGCCAGCACCATCCCTGGAGTGCAAAAGCCGCACTGCACTGCGCCGCAGTCAATAAAAGCCTGTTGTACAACAGACAAGTTCTCTTCCGTTGCTACGCCTTCGATGGTTACTATGTCCGCGCCCTCTAGCTGCGCCGCCGCCATCAGACAAGATAAGCGGCTGGAGCGGTTCACTAAAATCGTACAAGCGCCGCATTCGCCTTCGCCGCAGCACTCTTTCGTTCCTATCAAGCCAAAATCTTCCCGCAGTAAATCCACCACCCTACGCTCCGGCGGCGTATCGATGCTTACTTGTTTGCCATTTAACGTAAAAGACACCTTCATCGTACCGCCTCCAAACCAGCTTGCCGCAAGGCGGCCAGCACTTTTTCCCCTGTCAACGTCCCTTGAACAAGACGAGTTTCCGTAATCGAAGCAAGGCCATTGGCAATAGCCGGCAGAACGCCGTCAATACTGATTTCACCCGCCCCTTTCATCCCAAATGGACCGTCGTCTTCATAAATGTTGGCGGTTACTGTTTCCAGCGCCGGAAGATCCAAGGCTGTAGGCAGAATGTACGTTGAAAAATCACGCGTCCTCACTTCTCCAGCCTGTAAAACAAAATCCTCAAACAAGGCGTAGCCGATGCCTTGAGCCGCGCCGCCTTGAATCTGCTGTTCAAAAACCTGCGGATTCAACACATTGCCCGCATCAATGCAGTTTAGAAAATCGCAAACCGTCACTTCCCCGCTCAACGTGTCTACTTCTAAGCGGACCAATTGAGCTCCGTAAGCGAAAACGCGATGCGGGAAGCCATGCTTGCGCAGCTTCTTTCCAGTCTCCGGCACTTGCTTGTTTACCGGACAGGTATAGCTATAAGTAACCGTCCGCTCGCTTGGATCCATAAAGCCAGCCAGTAAAGCCAAAGGCACTTCCCGGCCCGAAGGTTGATGAATAATTTTCCCCGGACAAAGCAGTAAATCATCCCCATGCACTTGTTCTAAAAATTGAAAGGTAAAAAGCATCACGGCCCGCGCCAAAAGGCGCTCCTTCAATATTGCCGCCGCCCCTTCCAAGGCCTTGCCATAGGTAAAAGTCGTCCTGCTGGCCGAAGAAGAGCAAGAAGGCAGCGTTTGAGACGTATCCGGCAGCACCAGTTCCATCTCTTCCATATCTTGAGACAGCAAATGCCCCGCGATCTGCAAATAAGTTGAAGCGTTGCCCTGCCCCATATCCGCAACCCCGGCATACACGCGCAGGCGACCATTCGCTTTCAGTTCCAGCTTAGCATTAGCATAATCCGGAATAATCGGACCAAAGCCTACGGCATGATAGCAGGCGGCTATACCCACTCCCCTTCGCTTAAAAGCAGGCGCCTCTTCGCGCCAAGCTTGGCGCTGCGTCCACAAAGGATGCGCCGCCAGCTTCTTTAAACATTCTGTTAACCCGACGCTTTGGGAAAGCCGTACGCCCGCAGGAGTTATGCCGCCCCGCTGCACTGCATTTCGCAAACGAAACTCCAGGGGATCAAAGCCTGCACGTTTTGCCAGTTCATCCATCGCCTGCTCAATGCCGGCCGCCGCTTGGGGTACGCCAAAACCGCGAAAAGCGCTGGCAAGAGGATTATTGGTATAAACAACTGCGCCGGAAATACGCGAATTAGGAATGCCATAAGGCCCTCCGGCGTGTTCCATGGCCAGCGCGAATACTTCCGCCCCCATCGCGGCGTAAGCGCCTGTATCAAATAAAAGTTCACAGTCTAACGCTTGCAGCTGTCCTTCACGATCACACCCCAGGCGATAGTTCATCTGCGCCGGATGCCTCTTGGTGCCGGCCACAAAGCGTTCTTCCCTCGTATACTGCATGCGCACCGGCCGTCCGCCGGCATGCAACGCCGCCAATACTAAAAAGCCCTGCACCGTAATGCCGTCCTTGCCGCCAAAAGCGCCGCCTAGATACGGCGCCATGATATGCAGCTTTTGCGGTATCACTTTGAGGGCTTCCCCCAGCTCCAACCGATCCCGAAAAGGAGTTTGCGTAGCAACAACCAGGCTAATTGTGCCGTCTTCCTCAACTTTGGCCATGCCCGCTTCGGTTTCCAAAAACGCATGATCCTGCCAATTGACCTCAACAGACACGTCTACAGAGAATGCGCATTCAGACAATACCGCCGCGCCGCGACCGCAGCAAATCTCATCGCGCAGCAGCACATTGCCGTCTGCACGCCCAGAATGAAGCACCGGACTTTCTGGTTGCAACGCCAAATGCAAATCCAGCACCGCCTCCAACTTTTCATATTCAATTCGAATGGCTTTCAACGCCTGCTCTAACGCGTCCTTGCTTTCCGCTACCACTAAGGCTATCGCCTCACCGCAATAGCGCACAATATCTTCTGCTAAAATCGGCTGATCTTTTTCAAAAATCCCCAAGCGATTGCTGCCTTCTATATCCCGGCTGGTCAGTACCGCCACTACCCCAGGCAATTGCCGGGCGACTTCCAAATCCACCTCGATAAGACGAGCATGAGTTTGGGAAGAGCGCTTTACCCCTGCCCATAAGCACCCGTTCGGATAATGGTCTGCGGCATACACTTCTTGACCGGTCACCTTCGTCTTTGCATCCATCCGGGAAACGGAGCAGCCAATGCCCGGCGGATTTCCATAAATCCTCTCGCTCTGCTTCATTCGCATTCTCCTGCATCTGAAAACTAACGTTAATTGCTCAATAAAATACCATGTATTCTCTTCGAGATCTTTTTACAAACCCCTTTAAGTTCTTGCTATATTATTCCATCTTCTTGGCTAAAAGAGTATACTATAAGTAAAGAGATATTCTCGAAAAGCAAGAAGATAAAATTTCATAGTGAAGGGAGGGGATGACCATGAAACGTTGGCTTAACCGCGCTCTGCGTTCTGCTAGAAATTATTCCCTCGTGGATTTTGGATTTTTAAAACTCACGCTTATCTCACTAGGTATCCTTGTGGGCGCATATTGGTCCGAGTATTTTCTGCGCCATACGGTTTTCCTTTGGTGCGTATTTCTTGGCTCCTATCTCTATATTTTGTATCGAACCTTTGTGTCGCGTCGTTATTAACAACTTCAAAATCCCCGGGAAACGCTCAGCTACGCTTAGCGTCACCCGGGGATTTTTTATTCAACGTTAAATCTCTTTGGGGTCATGCCGCCGTCAATAGAAACGCTCATACGCTCAGTTGCGGCTTAGTGAAAGCGCCGTCCCCCTATAAAGTACTTTTTATTCCAATTGTCAAAAGCGCTTATCATTACCTCGCCAGTGGCTCCAGGCCCTGCTCCAACAGTGTTTTGCGCATCAATATACTTCCCATTGCCAAGATAAATACCTACATGCTCCGCGTCCCCGCCATTCCAGGCAAAGAACACCAAATCTCCCGGCAATAAGTCTTTGAGGCCGATTGCCTCTTCCCGATGATACTGCAAGTCCGCTGTACGTTCAATCGAAATCCCCAACTGTCCCAGTACGTAATAAGTAAAGCCGGAACAATCAAAACCATTCGCTGGTGAAGAACCGCCCCACACATACGGCTTGCCCTTCAGCTGCATTGCCAATTCAACAATTTTACTGCCCATACGCTTCGATGCAGTTTGCGCTGGTGCTGTATGCGTTTCATTCCCTAGTGAAATCCGCGCCACGCCGTTACTAATCTCAAATTTTCCAAAAGTCACCAACTTGGCATCCGCTTCAGCCGGAAAAGCTTCATCTTGATAGTAACGAAACTTTCCTTTAGGCACAATCATCTGCATATTATCACTTTTGTCCCCGCCTTGCCAAGCTGCGCTATAGGCAAAGGCATAAGGCAGATTTTGCGATTTAGGAATGGAAATTTCCCGTTCTTCTCCCGCAAGCACATTATACCAACCGACGCAAAGCCATTTTTCTACACTTTCATCAAAGTAAAGTAAAGAAATGCTTTTTTGTTTGTCAAACTGATTGGCCACCGTAAGTTTAAAAGCAGCTGCCGGCGTAGTTACAAGGCTTGCCGCCACCACAATCAATCCCATTAACAACCACTTTTTTGTTACTTGTAACCACATGCAAACAGCCTCCTCGTAATAGTCCCGAAATAGTCTACCCGTAATTCATATATTCCTGGGGTAACCAAGATAGCCGCCAGCGCCTTGCTTCACTTATAGCTGATTGCCGCTCCGCCTGAACTTTTGTAGTAGTAGGTTATCTCCCCTATTTGATTCAAATTATAATCGTTTTTCTCCCATTTCCAAACTTTGCCGCTGCTGTCTTTGACACGGAAGTTCCACCACTCGACGTTGTTTGAATTTTCAAAAGAAATGTCCACACTGGAATTAGGCGGCAAGTATACGCCGTCCAACAAATTTTCCTCCCAATTGTCGCTATTAGCTGAAGCCACCCAAAAACCGACCATATTAAAGGGAGAATTATTAACCAAAACAAAATCCTGGGTCCCCGCCAAGGCCACGCTTGGCAAAGCCACCATAACCAGCAACACCATCATCAACAATATTTTTCTTTTTACAAAATTCATGACGCGCCTCCTTCATTATTTTCTTTTCACATACACCGCGCTCTTTAGCACCCTTACTTATTTTTGCGCCAAATGAAATATTTCGCTTACCGAAATCTCCACTTGGTTACCCCAGCGAATATACTGTCCATCGGTGACCGCCTGTTCAAACACAGCCGGTTCCTTTAGTTCTGCAAAGCGAAGACTGTTTAGCCTTGGCTCCATATTCAAAATGACAGTAGCCTGATTATCAAAGAATATTTCCAGCCAATACGGTTTGGCTATTACCTTAACAATACGCAGCAAATCCATCATCCTCCTCAAAAAAAGCTTCCCTATACCTTAATTGTATAGGGAAGCTTTGGCCGCTTCTATCACCCAACGGGTGACAGTTCTTTAATTTTTTATCAACAACGCCCGTGAACGAATACCAAGTTTTTCAAAAATACGTTTAAGCTGTGTCTTCACCGTGTTTTCGGAAATCCCTAATTCTACACCAATCTCTCGGTTCGTCAGTCCTTCTGTCGCCAGAACTACAATTTCTTGCTCCCGCTGGGTCAGTTCGGGCTTGCCAGCATCAGAGCCTAGTTCCTGCTGCATCCGCAGCAGCGACTTTTGATAGTGTTGTATCAGCGTTGCAAACTCGGTCCCTTTTTCACGATAACTCCCACGAACAGCTTCATCAAGAAGGCGCTCTATATAGACGGCATTCTCCACAAAAGGCATCAGCAAACCGTCTGGAATCGCTAGATCTAACGCAGAGGACAGCGCTTTCTTTGCCGCCTCCCTGCGAAACAGCTTCTCGTTGGCCGCCGCAATGTAAATATAGAGATAAATCTGCGCCAGCAGATTGGGAAATAAAGCCGCAGTCTCCAAAAGCTGCTCTGAAATTCCCAGCAGCTTTCGTTCTTCTCCGGCAGCCAAAAGAACCTGACCATAAATAATATTGAAGTAGCCTTGGGCGGGGAAAAGGAGACGGCTCGAAAAAAACTCCCCCTGGCGAATCCAGGGCGCAATATTTTCCGGCTGCTTTAACTGCGCCGCAACAAAGGCCCCGCACAAATCGGCCGTATGCAAGTATAAAGACTGCCTGCTGAGCTGAATCTCAGTATACATCTCTTCCAGTAGAGCTTGCACCGTCTGCAGATCTCCTCGTTGAAAAGCCAGACGCAATTGGAGAAACAGCACGCTGACTATACTGCCAATCTGTTTGCCACTTCTAGCCAACTCTAACGCCTTATGACTGCTGATTTCGGCACTTTCAAAGTCGCCTTGCCCATAATGCAGCTCTCCTTGCATCACATGCTCCACACCAGCGCCATGACCGTTCGTCAACGCATAGTAAGAAGGCATAGCCTCCAGCAGCGTTTGCGCATGCTGCTGGAGCCTTCCTTTTTCCCGATAAAACATGTAGAGAATGGAAGGTGAGCCTAACGTCCACGGCGTATTGTGATCATTCAAACGAGAGACTCCCGGCAATAAAGCATGCGCCTTTTGGATATGCTCCGCCATCGCCGCAATGTCGTTATATTTCGTGAACATGCCTACAAGTTCCATTTCTCCTTGCAACCAATTTCTCTTTGTAGCATCCTCAATACGGTTGAGATCCTCCGTCAACTCCTGAGCATATTGACAAAACCGTTCCATTTCTCCAAACAACAACAGTTCCCGGCAAAAAAGCACGCCGGCAACAGGATGCTGCGCCCGAATACCCTGGGGGCACTCCTCAAAATAACGAATGATTGTATCCTTGTACTCGCTGTTAATGCTGTTGCCTTTATCGCGTTCCAGCGCAGTCAGCAATCCCTCAAAATCACCAGCCTGATAAAAAGAGTTCATAGCCGCTCGATAGTCTTCCGTCTCTACATACCAAAGTCCAGCCCGTCTCCAGATTTCCCGCCTCACCGTCTCTTCTTGGGCAGCAAAAAGCCTTCGCAAGTATTCGACAAAGATCGTATGTATCTGATAGGTGCGCGTCCGCGCATTGAACTGCGTAAAAGCATTCTGCGCCAACAATTGCCGCAGCAGCGCCGCAGCATCATCCTGACGCCACATAGCTTGCGCTTGAGCTTCGGTAAGACTCGGAAACAAACAAATACAGAGCAAAAACTCTTTTAGTTCTTCTGTTAATGGCTGATATACCACCCGCGCCAAAAGCTCCTGCATGGTAGCCGGCTTTTCCAACCGGCCTTCTTGCAAAAATCCCAACAAACATAAATATAGTGCGCTGATCCAGCCCTCCGTGTAAAGATATAATTTATCAGCCTCTTCTTTTTTCAAGGGAACACCGCAAATCTTGTAATAACGGATAATTTCCGCCGGCGTCAATTCTAAAGAGCCTTGGGTAATATGCTGAGCAACTCCCTTGAGCTTCAGTTCGTCAAGAGCATCCAAGGCAGCAGCCCGCGTCGTAAGGACCAAATGCAAATGCGAAAGTTCTTTTCTTGCCAACAGCACTATAAAGTCATGAACATTTTCATCCCGCAGCCAATGATAGTCATCAATCACCAGCACCCATGTACGATTAAGCGTAATTCCCGCAAGAAGCTGCACCGCCTCCCTGCGAGCCATAGCGTCCTCCGGCATACCTAGTTCTTCCAGTTTACAAGCGCATTCACCGTCAACAGAGGCTACGAGCTGACAAAAATCATGCCAGAAATGCATAGTTTCTTGATCATATACTGTTTGCCACAACCACTCGATTTCCGCTTGGTTTAAATATTCTTTTACCGCCGTTGTTTTCCCATACCCCATGGGCGCTTCAACAATCGTCAAAAAATAGTCTGGGATTTTCCTCAGCGCCGCTGTCAGCCTCTCCGAAAAAAACAGACCGCGAGCATTATAGTGCTTGCTTTTTAACATTTCTGCAGCTCCTTTGCATTAGCCAGACCTCATAGGGCTTCTTTAATTGGAAAAACATCTCATTTCATGCTCTTTCCTCAATATTCCAGGTTCTCCTGCGAAAAACCTCTCAGATGCGTACAAAGAATAAATTGAATTACTTGCGCCTCATACTGCGAATTTTGATTTTACTTTCTGCATCCACCCGATAAGACTCTGTAATTTTTTGCAATGCTTTGTTATACGTAAACGTATCTAATTGACTACTTTGCAAATACCCCCATGTGGTCTCTGGAAATTTCACATAGCATAGTGAAAGCGCCCAAGCCACCGCCATTTTTGCATAATATCCCTCGTGCTGCAGGGCGTTCAAACGAAGCAACAATGGATCGATATATTCTTCTTCAATAAAAAAACTAAGCAGCATGACTACGCCAAAGCGAATTTCATATTCCTTGGTCGATACTAGATAGGGCTGCAAAAAGTTCCAAACCAGCTCTTTATGGTTCTTGGTAAATTTCAACCCGCTGCAAAAACTATCGCAAACAGACCAATTATCAATACGCGGCACAAAATAACCAACATAAAAAAGAAGCTCTTCTGCATCGGCTTTCGCATATCCCAAAACCATCCCTTGCAGCATCGTTTCTTCAAAATAGCAAGCCTCTGCACTTTTTAGATAGCTTCTCCAATCCTCTTTAGCGATCTTTTGGGCCAACTTCCGCAGCAGCGGCAAGCGCACCCCCAGCAAGTTATCCACGTTCGGAAGCAACGCCGCAGCAAACTGCTGATACTTAGGCTCTGCCATTCCTTCCAGCGTTTCTCTAATGCTATAATTCACGACATCCCCCTGCAGCATCGCTTTCCATTTTCCTCAATACCCACGACTCCCAACTCTGTTTGATAATAAAAAAAAGCAGCCATTGCTCGCGCTCCTTCTTGCCTAGTTCAATTCCTCTCTCCATTTTACAAAACAAGCAGGCCTTTTGTCTTGGCAAATCTGCAGGCCAAGAAGCTTCAATAGGTTTTCGCAAAAATAAGTTTCCCATTTCTTCTTGCTATCCTTGACATGGAGCATACTCAAAGTTGTATCATAAGTAGTAAACTGTAAGCTTTATTGATTTGCACCAAATACTGTGAGGCAGCGTATGAATTCAAATATAGACTGGGAATTACAACAACGAAAAAAAGCATATTGGAAAACTTGTTTTCTCACCTTCATGCTCTTGTTCATTTTTTGCCTAAACCTAGCCGGTCTCTTTCTAGGCAGCGTAATCTATGAAGAAACAAGCATCATCTTTTCCCAAATAAAAACGCAAAACCGCAACAATTCTCTTCAACAACTGATGAATAAAGGCACGACCAATTATCAATGGGAGAACGTAACCGTTTCTTCCCCTTTTGGCTATCTCTTGTCTGGAACCTTTATCCCCAACGCAAAACCCACTCATAAAACAATTATTTTTCTGCATGGTTTTACGGAAAATCGCACAATTGGCTTATACTACCTAGAAATTTATCTTCGCGCCGGCTTTAATGTGCTGCTGATCGACTCACGCGCCCATGGCGAAAGCGGCGGAGATTCCGTTACTTGGGGCAGCTTGGAAAAATACGACTTGGAGCAATGGGTCAATTGGCTTGCGCAGCGCATCCCTAACGGCGCCATCGGCGTTCACGGTCTATCTATGGGCGCTGCCACAGCGCTGCTGCACGCAGAGCTTAATGAAAAAAGTAAACGCGTGGCTTTCTATGTCGCTGACAGCCCTTATTCCGATTTTGAAACTCTCCTCTCTCTCTACGTACGGCAATATCTATCTCCCTATATGGAGACCCTTAATTATCCTTGGCTTGCCAATCTAGATATCACTAGCCTTCTTTTGCCGTATGCGAACCTTGTATCGTACTTTCATTCCCGTTCTACCTTTCATGATGCTTCGCCGCTGCAATCCGTACGCCATGTTACAACGCCCATCCTGTATCTCCATGGCGAAGCGGATACGCTTATTCCCGCCTCCATGTCCCTTGAGCTGCAGCAAGCCACCAAGGGGCCTAGCCAGTTATATCTATTCGCCAACTCCAAGCATGGCACCGCTATTTTTGACAACCACCGCCAGTACAGCCACGTGATACAGCATTTTTTGCAAACCATCGTCGAACTTGGCTGAACCCAACGCATGGGGCTTGCACCAGAGAACCAGAATCACGCGAGGGTACGCAGGAGAAATACTAAGAGCTATAAGTAAACGAAGCGGTCTGCGTCTAACACAGACCACTTCGTTTATGCTTTAATACATACAATTTCCACAACCGTAAGAACACCCTTAGCGACAATGAAGCGAACATCAAAACCAGCAAAGGGAATCCCAAAAACTCGTTCAGAATCTTGAACATAGGCCGGCCGCGGATCTTGTTCCAACACACTGCACAACCCCTGCCGCAAAGACTCTGGAATAAGAGAAAGCCAGCGCTCCGGAAACAGCACTTTCAATTTATACGCTTCATGCGGAGCGGCAAAGCCAGCCGCAGCCTCTGGGTGGCTGTCCGCATAGGGCAGATACGGCTTAATATCAAAGATGGGCGTCTTATCGATCATATCCGCCCCTGACACATGCAAGATGGGCCCCCACTGGGAATGCATCTCAATATTTTCCAACTTAACAGAGGAAAGGCCTAGATGATTGGGCCTAAATGGAGAACGCGTAGCAAATACTCCCATACGTGTATTGCCGCCTAGCCGCGGCGGTCTGACAGTGGGTGAAACTTTGCTGCCCACCGCCTCTGAAAACTGCCAAATAAGCCAAATATAAGAAAACCCCTCTAAGCCCCGAATGGCGCTAGGATCCCGATATAACGGTTCAAAAACAATGGTAGCCATTAACGGAGTCAGACCGCTTTGACGAGGAACACCGAACTTAGTTGGAAAATCCGTATGAATCCTGGCTATATTCTTTATGGTCGCCACAACACCTAATTCGCTCATAATTTATCTTTCCTTAGCTCCAAAATTATTCACCTTACATACCACTAAAACAAATTCTACACTATTATACAAAAACCAACCAGCAAATAAAAAACACCACCCAAATGGATGGTGTTTTTTATTTGTATGAGTTTTAGTTAAATGATTAAATTGCGCCGGTCAGATGAACTAGGTCTAGCGCTAGAAAAGACAGTGCAATAAATGCAAATGCAGCCGCGCCCATTTTAAAAGCCATCTTCTCATCTCCTTCTATATCTTATTCCGCCTGCTCATAACAAGGATGTAGCAGTAGCAAACGAAATAAAACAATATAAGATAATTAAGTAATTAACTTAACTTGATCCTCTCTTAGTTTACTGCTACTACAAAAGTAATGCAACGAAAGAGACGAGGCGTATCCGCCGCAAAAAGTCATACACGCAGATAATTTTAATTTAATTTTATATATTTAAAACAAAAATTGCTTTTTTCTCGCTTTATCTCGTCTATTCTAAATAATTGTAATTTTCAATTTTATGATTTGGCGCAAAAATCTCATCTTTCTCCTTATTGCAAGTGTTCATACTCTTTCGGGCCGGTACTTTCTCTTAAAATTCATTTTCAGCATAAAAAAAAGCCCTTGTTCTCACAAGGACTCTTTTTCCCATTTTTAGAATTTTGCCATCCACAAACCATGTAGATTGCAGTATTCATAAACAATGCCAGCAGGCATTTCACAAAATTCCACTTTGGGCTCCTCCCCTGGCTTCAAGAACCGAATAGCAACCCGATCCTCCGTCACCAAGGCAACCCACTCAATATAATGTTCCGGCAGCATAGGATGCAGCGTGGAACCTACGGCCACTTTAATTTTGCCGTCTTCTTTGGTCACAACCGGCACATGTTTTTCTTGTGCCGCATCAGTAGAATTAGCCGAAAGCTCAGTCATGGCTTGCCCGCAACAAGCCAAGGGCCCGCCTCCATTTTTAATCAAAGCAACAATATTACCACATGTTTCACAACGATAGAAAACTACTTCACTCATCTCGATTACCTCCTTGATTATTAATGTGTTCTAAGAGTTATTTCTATTTAAGCCTCTTGTTTCCTGCTTGAAATCATAATTTAATTATACCTTTTCCGTTACTTGCCATACTCATTTTTCAATTCATTCATCCATTAACAAGAACTGGCTCATTTTAATAGCTGGCAAACAATTGCACGCCATAAATAGTGCCATCCTCTTTAGTATACAGCCCCACGCCGGCATGAGTATACCCTGTATTAAGAATATTGGCCCGATGCCCTGGACTATTCATCCACGCCTCCTGCATCGCTTCGAGCGAATGATTATAGGCAATATTTTCACCAGCTAAGCGATAGGCAATGCCATTCGCTTTCATGCGGTCAAAAGGAGATTTCCCTTGTAGATTCGTATGGTTGAAGTAGTTCTGTTTTGCCATATCGGCGGCATGGCTGCGCGCAACTTGTGTTAGCTTAGCATCTGCCTGAAGCGACTTCAAGCCGTTCTTGGCCCGGTCACGATTCAATAATTGGATAGCTTGCATCTCTGGTTGCGTAATACCGCTGTTTTGCCCGCCCGCACTCTCTTTAACGCTTTGCTTCTCTTGCCGCGCAGCTCCCCATTCTATAGAAACGGCATCATTCTCATCAACGGCAAACTTGTAAAAATGCGCAGACTTAGAATTGGGGCCAGCCGGACATTTATTGCCGTCGTAGTACTGAAATTGATTACTTATAACCGTACGAGTAATATACGGAGCGCCATCGCCGCCGCATAATTCCGCATTGCCTGCCTTCGCATACAGATACATATGCGAAGTTTGAACCGCTTTGCTGATATTAAAGATTTTGGTTGCCCCCACAGGCACATTGTACCAGCCACTGCATGACCATTTCTTCGCGGAACTATCAAAATATACAAGAGCGCAATTCATCATACGATCTTGATTGTTGGTAACCTCTAATTTAAACGCTTGCGCCTGCTGCGGCGCAAATGCAAGGACTCCCCAGATAACCAGCAAACTAAGCATCATTTTAAGAGCGCCTATATACTTTTTCATCTTATCGATCTCCTTCAATCTATAAATACATAAAAGACAAGTCTTGCCCCAACAGGTTAAACAGGAATTTTTATATACGTATTATTGTATCCCATCACACTCAAACGGCCAATTCTCTCATCGCTTTCTAGTTGCAACGATTCCTCCACGCCGCTGTCGTCACGCAGGCGAATTTTTATATAACCTTCGTGCAAAACCGCCATAATATCAATTGTTTTTTGCGGTTTTTTTTCTTTCTCCACAATATCCCTCAACACTTGATTCAGCAAGTGCTTTGCCTCTGCTACTGCCTGTGGTGAAACTTGCTTAGCCGCAAAAAACTCACCGATCATGTCTGTATAACCAACCGCCTCTTCTTGGGTCGCATAAATCGAATTTCCCATGACATAATCCGGTTGCACTTCATGTATGAACACCCCGTGATACTTGCCATTAGATTTTTTTCCAATATATTTAGCCGTTAAAACACTCAAGAACAGCAAGACTGCCTGCGCTGCAATAGTATGGCTCCACACTCCAATATTTCCCAAGGAGTATCCAAGCAAATAAATAAAGAGAATTGCCAAAAGCTCCGTTCCCACACTGATGGCAATGGAAAAAAGCTTGCGAGCCGTAGTCTGCATATAGGTCATTAAGATGTAGCTCAAAGAACTTAATAGAAATCCTAGTGCATAAATTCGCAAGGCCGGCACGCCCATTTCCATAATGGCCGCATCATGAACTCCGAAAAATACCAACAAATTACCCGGAAGCAATTCAATAAGCAAAATACTAACAAGAACAAATCCCATAACCATTTTAGTAATGCGCATAGCCACCTGATGCATTGACCACCAATCTCTTTCCCCAAAGAGAGCGCCAACAATTGGAACCATGGCACTGGTCGCAGCATAGCGGAAAGAAGAAATGAAAATAGAGATAGAAGAGCAGACCGTACTTACAATGATGCCGCTCTTACCGGCAATATCCAAAATCACTACATTAGTGCAAAAAGTGGTAACCGCTCCCAGCCCTTGACCCATCGCAGACGGAAGGCCTGCGATTACAATATTTCCCAAACGTTGAAAATCTTTCACGGCCAAGGGAACAAAAGAAAGAGTTCTTTTTCTGCGCAAAAACAAATACGGCACTAAAAGTAAAAACCCAGCAACAAAGCCAGTTATGGTTCCGTACGCAGCCCCTTCAATGCCTAACTGCAATGGTCCAAGGTATAACAGCTTGCTGACAACACTCACCATATTTACAAATACCATAACGCCTGCAGCAAGCTTTGGCAGAGCGTCTACTTTGACAAAATAAGTCATGCTGGTAATGCCAATCATCAGTGGCGCCGCCACAAACATAATACCAATATACCGCAAGACCAAGGGCGCCATCTCGCCATCTCCGCCGCTTAAAACCAACGCGATCAGTTCTTTCGCACTAAGACCGCCCAGCATAGTCACCATGCTCACCGCAATAATGGTAAACATGCTCAACGAAAACAGCGTATTGGCCTCCTGCTTATTACCAGCGCCCTTGGAGGCTGAAACCAGCACTTCACCGCCAATTCCCAATAGCATATACACCATGTTAAAGGCCATGGTCAACGGCAAGGCCAAATTAACCGCCCCCATGGCGACAGATCCTAACATCTGGCCCACAATAGCAATATCAAGAAACATACTCGCTGTAATGGACAAGGCGGATAACAGCCCTGGATAATAGAAAGCATTAACCCTTACATTCATTAAGCGTCCTTTATAATCGTACATTGAAATTCCTCCGTTTGGCATAAAAATAAACTTGTCGCCTAGCCAACAAGTTTAGCTACAACTTTTACCATTGAGCGCAGCGTCTACAGCCATTTTTTTACTATTCTAGACAAGTTTAGCAAACCCTTCCCGATTCTAATAGTTTCCCAAAGTCCCTTCCTTGGTCCTAGTCTTTTTCCTCAAAAAGAAAGACACAGAAGTGTCAGTACACCCCTGCGTCAGCATGAACCATAAATTTACCGCCATGCTGCAGCTTTTATCGCAGCACTTCTTCACCTATTGCACTCTTGCTTTCGATAATACGAACTGTGTTGTCAATTTTTGCAAAAATCTTATTCGATAAATGCTCCGCCTCTTGGAGGTACTTGCTTGCGGCGGCTTCATCCTCTAAGCGTACAGCTTCTACAACTTTATCGCCAATTTTATGAAATTGATCATGTATTTCATCGATCGAAGCCCATTCTGCTTTCACATCCACATGCTCCATCGTAATGGAATGATAAAAATGACCGAAAGCGCAGCGTTTTGAATCCGTTTGGATAGGATATATTTTCATTTCTTCAACAATGCGCTTGAGATTTTTCACCCAATTCCCATGCGCCTCTTTTGCTTTTTTTAAATTCGCCACCAGGTCTTGATGCGAAATAGAATGAATGCCTCCGTTTAATGCGACAACCATTTCACGCACAACCTCGCTCAATTCCATGTCAATATGAGAAATTTGTTTGGCGTTTTTTTGACTTTCTACCGCGTCCTTATGAATATCTTGCGTCATTCCATGAAGTTTTTCCGCATCAGAAGCAGAAAGCATCATCGCCTGATTAACTTGTTGCGCCGACTCCTTAACTTGGACCATCAATTGCGAAATATCATTAACCTCCACGACAGTGTGCTTTAGCATTTCCACATTTCCGTGAATCGTTCCTGAAATAGTATCCAGTTTTTCATTCATTAAGTTAGTCGAGCTTAATGTATTGAGCAAGCTTTCTTTACCGCCCTGAGCCGCCACTTGAATATTACTTACAAAGCCTCTCATATTTTGCAAATTTTCCTTCGTACTATCTGCTAATTTGCGAATCTCCGAAGCTACAACAGCAAAGCCTCGCCCCATTTCACCAGCTCTAGCCGCTTCAATCGAGGCATTTAAAGCCAATAAATTCGTTTGTTCCGCAATCGCCGCCACTCCATTCACAATCGCGCTGATGTTTTCCGCCATAGTCGTGAGTTCTTCAATTTGAATACTCATTTTCTTAGTGTCTTCAACAACATGTTCTTTTAAATCTACCAACTCGCCAATTTGCGTCATACTTTCATCGTTCTTTTGGATCAACGTATGCGATGAATCAGATAACTTCTGCATTTTGTAGGAAGTCTGCTCTACTGTTTCATTCACATCATTCATACTCGCTGTTATTTCTTCTACGACCGCTAAATTAGATTCGCTGACTAAGGCCATTTGTTTAGCAAACTGCGATAGTTCATAGGCAGAATGAGTCATTCTGACATCAAATTCGCTTAACGAAGAAACCGTCGATAACATGCGCTTACATGAACTAGACATCTTCTCTTCACTGTTTAGCAATTTTTCAAACTGAGTTAACATTTGCTTATGTATTGGATACTCCACTTTTAGACTTCCAAAGGAGTGGAGCTTTCCTTGCAAGCGTTCCTCGACGTTTTGCAAGATACAGACTGCTTCATCACAGGAAGTCTTTTTTTTAAAAAAGTTGATCACTACTATCACCATCCTAGCTGTGAAAGTTATTGCACCCCAAAAACACATTGATAAAATTAACAATTAATTAACATTGATAGTCTTTATCATCCATATATATAATAATACAAATTGCTCTAAAACACAATAAAAGCCTGTAGGTACTTAGCAAAAGAAGTACCTACAGACTAACGCTATGATTATTTTTAATTCCTGCAGCGCCTAAATAAACAAGACCGTATCTTGAGAAAAGCCAAGCGTCCCTCACAGATTTTCATATAATACGAAAGTGTTCTTCCCCTTCTTCTTAGCCGCATAAAGCGCAGCATCCGCTTTTACATACACCTCGTCAAAAACAGTTCCGTCATCTGGAACTATACAAATCCCTATGCTTATTGCCACACTAGCGCTACCGCTAATGCCTTTAAGCAAGTTGTGCATACTTTTGCAAGTTTCTTTCGCTTTACGCAAAACAATCGCTCGGTCCTCAACATTTTTCGCAAGCACTAAGAATTCATCGCCTCCAATTCGCCCCACAATATCGGAAGCTCTAAAAGAACGATTCAATTTTTCAGCTACCCTAGATAGCACAGCATCGCCAAAAGCATGGCCAAAATGATCATTGATAAATTTGAAATTGTCAATATCAATGAGATAAACAGCATGCATACCACGGCCTTCCATGGACAGCAAAAACTCATCAATAAACTCCTTCGTAACGACCTTATTGTACAAATTTGTCAGTGGATCACGCTGGGCTTTTTGAAGAATCGCAAATTCTTTTTCTTTTTTTTGCTGAATGTTCTTCACATGAGAAATAATCCGTATCGTTCCTGTGTCAAAAGAACGATAGATGCAAACAGACGTCTGCACCCAGGCATAGGAGACTCCGTCGGATCGCTCAATAAATTCATACTCAAAACTGCTCTGCCCCGCTTGGTACAGCGCTAATATAGCTTCCCGAGAAAATCTTTTTTTGTATTCCTCGCGAAAATCTTCTTTCACGAGCTTCGCAACTACGGCTTCAATTATTTCTTCATAATCATCGGACTTGTTTAAGCCAAGCAAATCCGAAAGTTTAAGGGCATTCTCTCCCAAAACTCGATTTTCGCTAATATCTGCTTCCAATACATTGTTGAACAAACCAAAACTTATTTCACGCAGCATCTTTTCTTGAGCAATTTGTTTTTTTTGCATTTCTTGTTTTTGAAAAGATTGATACTGCAACAAAAATACATACCCAAAAAGTCCGCCCGCCAAAATTGCGGTCGAATCTGCTATAGTTAACAGCAACGGTCCCGCGACCGCCGCCCCCAAAGCAGCTAGCCATATTTTACCGCTCACGCTGCTTTTTAAGAAATTCATTCTTGCTCTCCTTCCCTCAACCCTTAAAATGAAACGTAATTACGCGCAAGAAAAGGAGTATCCCTGCTTTTCACTTTTCTTATTTCTGCTTCTTCTATATTTTTCCTGCAAAGCAAAATAGAACATATTTTCTTCGCATATTAGTATGCTGGAATAGCAAATAACCCGCCCATACCTAGCAAATGTAGGAAGTGACGGGTTTTCTTAAGACGCTCTTTGCCGCTGTGACAAGATATACTCGCAAATCCTCTATACGACTACCACATATGTTTGACCGTTACTTCACCTACTATATTCTTGTCGCGCGCTCCTCTTTCCATTTCTATCTTGCCGTCCAGCACCCAGTTACCATCCAGGCGATGCCAGCCGCTTATGCCAAGAACAAGCAAATTTCGATCCATATGCGGCCCTGCCACCGCAAGCGCAGCGTCAGCACCTGTAAACGCAACCGTCACGGCGGGATCATCACCAGTAAAGACATGTTTATAGCCCGCTTTCAACGTTACGCCTCCTTGCTTATTCTGCTGGGATAATTCAATGCCTGCCTGACCGGCGATGTAGTTACTCTGCATAGAACTTACTCGCTGGTCAAATTCGCCTGCCCCTTTTTCCTGGTAACCTTCTTGCATATACCTGACCGCCTGCATTTTGACGTAGGGGCTTGCGTGCCAGATCCGTTCCGTATTGTAATCCAGGTCGTATTTATATTCTCCGCCCAATTCGAGAGTTTTGCTGTGATAATGGCTGTCAGTTTTTAAGCCTAAGATAGGCAAATAACGGACGGCTGTATTATGCTGCAATCCATAATCAGCATACAAATTCCAGGCTTTGGCCTCTTTATGATAGCCTGTGTAAAGGCCGCAGCGAAAATCCCGATTGTCTGTTTTACTGTTGCTGCCTGCAGCATTGTTCTTGCCATAAGCGAAAAACAACCCCTTGGTCCAGTTTGCATTCACCTTGGTATCCAAGCCCCAAATAACGCTGCTGCTGTGATTGTTGTAGTTGTCCCCGAGTTGATTCCAGCTCTTGCCTAATTTAAACCACCAGCGTCCCTCGGCCGGGTCAGCAAATGAAATTACTTCACTAGGAATAAGCATTTTTTCCTCTTCTCCTGAATATTTTGCGGTTGCCCCCAAAACATACTTATTCCGTGCATAAAGCATTCTGGAATCAATAGCCTGTCCCGCCATAGTGCTTCTTTGCGTCAAAGCGGCCATTCCTAACTGTCCGCCACCAGCAATCTCGTTAAAAGCTTGCTTAGTATTCTCAGCATCTAAACTGAAGACCTTCGCCATCTCCTGAGATTGGGTACTATTATACATATCTTGCAGCAACAAATATAGCTGTTGCTGTTGGACGTTTCTTATTCCCAAATTATCAGCCCTGACGGTGGTCACGGTTATTTTGTTGCCATCACTGGAAGTTTCAGCATCCAGCAAGCCTGTTAAAGCGCCCCCCTGAATAGTGCCGGTAACAGCGCCCCTAGCCTCCAGAATGTCATACGATTTCCCCGGAAGATACAGACTGCCCGGCGTCATGACAACTTTGCTTCCGGCAACTGACGCATGACCGGATACGCTAATTTTGCTGACGTTATCACCATAAGCCGCTACTCCTAATTTTCCGTCGCTGACAAGATTCCCGTTTATAGCTAATTCACCAGAAGCCCCCGAAGATACAACCACCGGCGAAAGTGTGCCATGATTGGTGAGGTTTGGCAGGTTATAAGCAGCATTGCCGAACAGTCCGGCGCCGGCAGCTACCGTTGCGTCAGCAACACTAGCCGTCCCCATATACGTAAGCTTGCCTGCCAAAACATTCATCGTAATCCCGCTGCTGCCACTGATATCACCATGCATAGACATGACGGCTTCAGGATCGAGTTCGGCTGAAGCAGTTCCGTCTACATAGGCTTTTTTGCCAAAAGTGAGGAAAGCCTTGCTGCCGGTTTCTGCCGTAATGTGGCCGTTGACGCGGGACCCGTTCATGAAATTGACAGTTATGTCGTTAATAGATCCCGCTAAGCGAATAGCCTCATTACTTCCGGCATTAATACTGCCAGTATTATCAAACTGTCTAGCTTTACCGTTCGTCACAGTCCAGTAGTCATCACTCCAGGTTCCAGAATTCAAATAAACGCCGACACCGTTTGGGCCGATCGCCTCAATAGTGCCGCAATTGACTAGTTGAGCGCCGTCTCCATGCGAAATAAGTACGCCATAGCCTCCTTCGCCATTCGCTGCTACTTTCGTCCCTTCAGAAATCAAAACTTTATTGTCTATTCCTTCTATGCGTATACCTGCGCCTGCGCTCCCGTCGGCGTCTAAATTCCCCTTCTGGGTAATAACATTATGATCGCCGACGATATGCAGCCCAATACCATACTTGTTAGTACTACTAAAAATGTCACTGTTAGTCGCCGTATTACCGTCCGTATATACAGAGTGACCGAATTGCCCCTCTATGTCTACGGGTTGCCCCAAATCACGAAAAACAGCCAATTCCGCTTCATTAAAAAACGGGCGCTTTGAGGATTCGATCATGGCATTCATGTTGCCAAACCGCGTATAAGGATGCACCAAGGACGAACCCCAATAAAACAAATTATCCTTATTTGATTTTTTAAATTGATAGGTTGCTTCAACGGGAAGGTCTACAGCCTTTTTAACTCCGCCCATCCAGACGTCCCCATATACCGCAGCGGCAGACGAACCGGTAAAGACGTATTTAACACCTCGAGAAATTTTGTCGGTAAAAGTTTCGGTTCCTTTTGGATCAGGAGTGGCGGATATCCACAAGCCGTTGATACCGTTGCCTTCGGTGTCTCTTATTAAATCGCCCCATTTTGAGCCTACCTTGGGGTAAATCCTATCGTCATCGCGATCCAGTTTAATCCCCATGCTATGACCGATTTCATGCGTCGTAAGCGAGAAAAAATCTATACCGCTGCCATGCAGGATCTGCCCAGGCATTTTGTAGGAAAAACTGTAATCAATGTTGCTGTAGACTAGATTGTCGTAATACATGTTAAAAGCGATCATTTCTTTTCCTTCAAGCTGCCCGCTAAAGCCAGTGTATGGCGCATTGACATTGAACTCTCCATAGCGAATTTGCATGTCCAGGCTATGCTTAGTCAGCGTATTCCAATAATCGGCCGCCTTTTCAACAATCGTACGCGGACTACCCTTGAAGGGATCATTTGAATCATGAAGAGGCGCACAGTCTATGCCAAATAACGAAAAGCTATCAAATTCAGTTTTGATTTCTGCACCGGCTGGTGACGCAAAGTTTAACACCAGCGCCACACCCGCACTGATTATAATAGTCCGTTTCCTCTTGCTCACATTCATCTTATCCCCCCTGTCTTCTGCCTAATTCCAACATATTACGTCTTATTTTTAACAAACCTTTTGCATGCAATGGCAACTCACCACTAGCTTTATCTATAATGAAATCTATTACTGCATATAAATTACATATTCCTGCACAATTTCCAAAAAAATGAAACACTTCCTTTTAAACCCGTTCCCCTACTGCAAAACCTGCTAATCCTTACTATCCGTAAGTATTAGCAGGTTTCTTTAAGGTATTACCGTATTTTTAAGTTTTTATGCAATACCCATTACAGACAATAGGAACCTCATTAACAGCATAGAAAGCATGGCGTCAATAACCGGGATCGCAATCATCAAGGCGTGATGCCGGGCGTTTGTCCCGGCTGTAACTACACAGCGAACAAAATGGCCCATAAGCGTCCCCATGGTAATCGTGGCCGGAAAGAGAATGGTTGCTTGCGCCGCGGTAATCACGCCGTCCGCATACAGCGTCGCCGCAGTGGCCGCTCCGGCCGCTTTTGCAAAAAAAGCAGACACGAGGGCGATAACAGCTTCTCCCGGCAGCCCGAACAACGCCATAACTGGTGAAATAGCTTGCCCAATAACGGCCATCAAGCCGGTCATTTTTAAAAATAAAATAATAACATAGGCCAAGATCATAGCAGGCAAGATCCGCTCGACTCCTAAATAGAATCCATTTTTCGCCCCAAAAATAAATTCTTCCAACATGGTTCTCTTAACGGCGCCTATTGTATTGTCCATCATTACCGTCCCCTTTCCTTATCAAGCAGACTTAACCTGTACCGATTCAGAAACAACTTCTTTTTCATCTTGCCACTTCAAATAAAACCGCACTACATTGGCGCCTACAATTTTCACGAAAATCTCCACAGCCAGGATAAGGCCTATGGGCAGCACCGCAATAGAAAGAAGCGGCGCTCCGCAATCGAAGGTGTTGGTTATAACACCGGAAGCGGCATATTGATAAGCCACAAAAATGCTGCGTTCCTTATCGGTCAATTGCCCTTCTTCGTATAATTGCTTCGTCATAGCCGCGCCGACATCCGTACTGGTCATGCTGCTGACAATAGCAAGGCCTGTAACTCCAGGCAATCCCATGAGCGGACGAAGAACCGGACGAATCAATTTTTCCGCCGCTAAAAGAGCGCCTTGCGATTCTACAACGCGGATCATGCCAAGAGCGAACATTACCGTTGGAATCAGCGTCAAGCCAAACATAAAGCCGTCTCGCGCCCCTGTACCGCCTTTGCCAACAAAACTATCCGCCGCGCCAATCTTGCCAAAACCTCCAATCAGGTTTTGAAAATCCATGGCCCCCAATACAGGATGACCGGCAACAATTCCGGAGAACGAAATTACAATAAAGACAAACGACAACCATCCGCGCCAAGTCAGCTTATGTTCAAAATCCATCATCATAATTCCCCCTAATTTTTTTGTTATTTATGCCAGAGCAAGCAATACGGCGCATAGCAATTTGGTGCGACTAAATAAAGTCTCTACAATCGCAAATTCTTCAATCGTATGATTGCGCCCCCCCTGCACTCCCATCGCGCAAAGAGTAGGAATCCCAAGGTCAGTGAAATACGCCGAGTCGGATACTCCGCCGACTTCCTTAGGATATAACGTTCCAAAACCTTCCTGTTCACTGATTTTCTTCACGCACTCAAACAGTTCCATCGATGCATCTAGTTTCTTCATCGCTTTCGCTTCAATAAGCGGAGTTAGCTTTGTAGAAGTTCCCTCCACATAGGTTTTCTTTACTACTTCCTCAATCGATTGCTTTATTTGGGGCAGCGTATCCGGATTCTCGCAACGCAGATCACAGACAATCTTTGCATACGCCGGAGTTGCGTTAGGAACCGTTCCCCCTTCAATCCAGCCAACATTAAAGGTATTTCCTTGTTGCCAATCGGTTAGCGCTTCTATGTCGAGAACCTTATAGGCAATCTCCTTGATCGCACTTCGCCCATTTTCCGGGTCATTTCCAACATGCGCTCCTTTTCCGAAAACCTCTACCATAAATTGATACAGTCCTTTGCGTTTTACAACAATGCCCCCATCGACAAAACCTGTCTCAAAATTAAAGGCTGCTTTTGCGCCAACCGCTTCCTTTTGTATAGCTGAAATGGCTGAGCTTTTTTGGTGCCCCACCTCTTCATCGCCAACAAGGATTACTTTTATCGGATATTTTTTATAGCCGATTTTTTGCAAAGCCAATAACGCGTATAGAAGAATGACAATGCCGCCTTTCATATCCAAGACGCCTGGACCAAAGGCTTTGCCGTCTTCGATTCGGAATGGCCTTTCTTCTGGAGTTCCTTTTTTAAAGATCGTATCCATATGCCCTGTTAAAACAACAAAAGGCTGCGTCATATCTCCGAATTCGCCGATAAGCACGTCTGGGGCATCATCCATGCTAATGCCCCTGGTTCTGCCGCCAATCTTTTCTATAAATGAGGCAATGCGTCTACTTATCGCATCGGTTTCGGTTTTGCAAAAAAGTCCGCTTTCCATAGTAACAAGCTCTTCCCAAAGGTGAATCATCTCTTCTTTGCACTCATCAACGACCTGATATGCTGCTTTGTTTTCTTTCATATATTGTTTCCCTCCCTATGAATTTCTCAGGCAAACAAGCCATAAAAAAACTGCCTTCTCTCTTCTTTGCAGAAGAGGAAAGCAGCGCTGCCGGTGTTTTATGGAATTAGAAAGCGGAGTTCTTTCTTGGATTTAGAGTAAATCATTCCCCTGTCACTGTCAATTAATTTCTTCAAAATTTACGATTGTATCCTGTATACTTTCGAAACATTGTTTGCAAGTTTTGAAATAGGTGCTATATTTAATTCCATGAAGAACACATCAAAAAGCTTAACCAAAACCAAGAGAATCACTATCCCGGAAAGCATTAGCAACCATTTGCGCAAACAAATCCTAATCGGCGAAATTCACGCTGGCGAGCCTTTGCGTCAAGAACTACTTGCGCAACAGTTTGGCGTGAGCATCAGCGCTTTGCGTGAAGCTTTAAAAATTTTGGAAGGAGAAAAATTGGTCCGCTTCCTGCCGAATCATGGAGCGGAAGTCATGCGCCTGACCGCGGAAGAAGCCCTTGAAATCTATGAGATTCGTATGATGCTGGAAACCGGTATCCTCGCACTTTCCATTCCCAAACTGAAAGAAGAAGACTTTCTGCGAGCGGAAAAAATTCTGGAAGAAGAAGCGTCCTGCCACGATCCGGCTCGTTACAACGAAATCAATTCCCTCTTTCATGAATATCTTTATGAACCGGCTGGCAACCTGCGCCTTCTGGATATGATTCATCTGCTGCATAACAACGTCGCACGGTATCTGGTTTTCTATCTCGACAAAATGGATTTTAAAGACTTTTCGCATGCAGAGCATACCGCTCTTCTTGCCGCTTGCCGCGAAAGAGACGTTCGCAAGGCCAAACAAGTTCTAAAAAAGCATATGAATAAAGCTTGCAAACTGTTAGTAGAGTATCTAAAGCAACATGAATAATACAACTGTCTAAAGGAGGAGCCTCTCATGACAACACCTCGCATCGCTGAAATAAAAAAGCAATACATTGAAACAACACCTTCGATTAGCATCGAACGAGCCCGTATTTTTACAGCTTCTCACAAAGAAACGGAAGGAGAAACCGTTATCTTGCGCCGCGCCAAAGCATTTCGAGCGGTCTGCAACGCCATTGAACCCGTTATCTTTGAAGGAGAACTCCTTGTCGGCAGCATCGGCGAATTTCGCCGCAGCGGCATTATTTGCCCGGAATATTCCTGGCAATGGGTCGAGCAGGAAATGGATACCTTTGCCGAACGCACCCAAGACGCCTATACGATCTCACCGGAAGCCAAAAAGGCTCTGCGAGATGAGATTTTTCCGTATTGGAAAGGAAAATCGCTGGAAGAAACCTATTTAGCCCGTCTTGACGACGATACTGCCCGCGTACTCGTCGATACAGGCATTGTCGACAACGATTCCAAATGGCGCAGCGCCGTCGGCGAGGTAACTGCGGATTATCAGGATCTTGTTTTCCAAAAAGGGTTCGGAGGCTTTCGTGAAGAAGCGATCGCCGCTCTAAGCAAGCTCTCCCCTACCGATACAGAGGAACTGGAACAAATGGATTTTTACCGCAGCGCCATTATTGTATCCGAAGGAATCATCACGCTCGCTAATCGATATGCGGAAAAAGCCGACGTATTGGCGGCAGCAACCGCCGATCCCTCTCGCCGACTTGAGCTAGAGGAAATCGCCTCCATTTGCCGCCGTGTACCTGAAAATCCGCCGCAAACCTTCAACGAAGCCATCCAGTGCGTATGGTTTACGCAATTGGGCTCCATCCTTTCGGAGAATTCACTGGCTTTAAACCTGGGACGATTCGATCAATATATGTACCCTTTCTATGAAAAAGATATAAACGCCGGTCTCCTCACCCGGGAAGAAGCGCTGGAGCGTATCGAATGCCTTTGGCTCAAATTATCCGAGTGGGTTTGGGCTATTTCCAGCAATACGGCACAGTTTTTTGCTGGCTATAATTCTTTCCAAAACCTCACCGTGGGCGGACGTAAGCGTGACGGCAGCGACGCTACCAACGAAGTATCCTATCTTTGCTTGGAAGCGACAGAACGAGTCAAAACGCATCAACCAGGGCTTAGCGTTCGCATTCACCCCAATTGTCCTCCCGAATTTTTGCAGGCCGTTTGCAAACTGGTTCGTTGCGGAACAGGATTTCCCGCTATCCACAATGATCGCGTCGGCTCGGAAATGCTTTTAGCTGCGGGCCTCTCCCCTGAGGACGCCCGTGACTGGAGCAATTGCGGCTGCGTTGTTCCCCATTTTCGAAAAGTCGGGGAATGGACGTCCGCCGTCAATATTAATTTAGCAGCCGCTATGGAGTATACGCTCAGCGGCGGTATCAGCCGCATAAACGGCAAGCAAATGGGATTGGCGACAACACTCGCAGACAGTAACAGTTTCGAAGACTTTAAGTCGCTATTCTTTCGCCAAGCGGCTCATTTGATAAAAATTGGCATCATCGGCTCGCTTACCGCACAGAAAGTGCATGCTGAAATCGTGCCACGCCCTTACCTTTCTCTCTTAGTGGACGGCTGCATGAAAAAAGGCCGCGATCTCAGCCGGGGCGGCGCCAAATACTGCCTAGGTCCTGTGCTTACAGGCATCGGCCTTGCAGACAGCGCCAATGCCCTAGCGGCCATTCGCAAGCTTGTTTTTGAAGACCAAGCGTATCAACTGCAAGATTTTGCTGCGGCTCTGGAGCAGGACTGGGAAGGATTTGAAGCACTCCGGCAAGCCGCTTTGCAATGTCCCAAATACGGCAATGACATAGATGAAGTTGACGCTCTCGCCACAGAAATTTCCGATTTCTATCATAAAGAAATCACGCAATACACCGATATTTTCGGAGCTAAATTCAACTCCGCATTTATGGGTATTTCCAACTACATCCCTGCCGGCTCGGTTGTCGGCGCAACGCCGGAAGGACGCAAAGCAGGCACGCCCCTTACCGAAGGCGTCTCGCCGCATGCAGGCACCGACATAATCAGCCCAACCGCCGCCATGCGCTCAGCAGCAAAAATCAACCATGACATTCACAGCGGCGGAACACTCGTCAATGTCAAACTCTCGCCAACACTGTTAGAGACGAATCGTGGCCTCAACAACCTGGCCTCCCTAATCCGCGCGTATTTTTCGCTGGGGGCTTTTCATATTCAGTTCAATGTCATTTCTCCGGAGATTCTACGCAGCGCTCAGGAGCACCCGGAAAACTATCGCGACTTGCTTGTACGTGTTGCCGGCTACAGCACACAATTCGTAAATCTTTCTCGCAAAGCCCAAGACGCTATCATTGAGCGAACCACTTATGAAAGCATGTAACGTCTTTCAAATCCAACGCTTATCGGTCAACGACGGCGATGGCATCCGCAGCACCGTTTTTTTTAAAGGATGCCCTCTTCGTTGCCGTTGGTGCGCAAATCCGGAGTCTTGGTCCCCGCATCCAGAATTAATGTTTCTAGCCCACAAATGCACCTACTGCCAACAGTGTATTTCTCACTGCCCCTCTGGTGCGATTTTCCTGGAAGAAAATCAGGTTCGCTTTAAGTCTTCCCTCTGCCAACAGTGCTTTACCTGCGTGTCCGTCTGCCCCAATAAAGCACGCCAGAAAATGGGAGAGAGTCAGAGTATCGGCTTTCTAATGCAGCAAATAAAAAAAGACTTTCTTTTTTATCTGGAATCTGGCGGCGGCGTCACTTTTTCCGGGGGAGAACCATTTTATCAAGAAGAAGCTTTGCGCGCATTAGTAAACCAATGCCAAAGCCTCGGCATAGCTACAGCCGTCGAAAGCTGCGCTCAATTCAACTTCACTAACTGCAAAGATATTATTCAAAAACTAGATCATATCTTTTTTGATCTCAAAGTAATGGATACTACTAAGCATCGCTACTTCACCGGAATAGACAATACAACCATCCTGCAAAACATCCGAGAGGCTTCCTATTGCAACGACAACATCGTCATTCGCATGCCTGCAATTCGCGAAGTCAATATTGACGATGAAAACCTCGAACAGTTAAGCCTCTTTCTGCTTCAGCAAACGCGGATACGAAAAATCGAAATTCTCCCCTATCACACGCTGGGAAAAGAAAAAATGGAAGCCCTCGGCCTTCCATTTACCAACTTCACAACGCCAACGGATGAAGAATTACAGGGGATAAACGAAAAACTCGCTTCCAAGGGATTAGAAGTTGTCAGTTATTCTTAAAAAAAACAAAAACCCGCTAATACCTAACAAACGCAGGTATTAGCGGGTTTTATAATTTGGACAAAATCCGGATTTGATTGGTGGAGGCGATCCGCACCCTTGCAAATCCACCTTTTCTCATTCACCCACTGATGCTAATCCCATAAAGTGCTTCTGTGCATTTCCTTTTTTGCACTCTACTGTTACAGATATAAAATTGTTACTTTGTTTTCTTGGTGAATGAGGCATGAATGTAGGCGCTTTAGATGGGCCACTCGTTTTAATGATAATACGTTTATACGAAATAGGCGGAAGCTCTATTTTATAATGACAGCCAATCATTGACAACATATACCGAACAAACAATTCTGAATTGGCCAATTGTTTTGCTGTTGCTTTCGCAGAAGGTTTATTTGACTTAACATCCAGAATTAACGCAACATACCGCTCTTTCACTTTTGACATAATTACCAAGTCACAGCCCTTATTTATACCAACACCATTCTCCTTATTTAAATAACACGACAATTGTTGATATGCATTTTTCAAGGCCTTATCTGTCGGGTCATAATCCAAAGAAAAAGCCACACTATGTTCGGGAACACTAGTTATTTTTAACTCTTTAATTACACTTTCAGTTGCTTTTTCTTTAAAACATAACACCCCAGTATCTACAGAAAAAGGGATTTTTACTTTTGGTGAAACAACGTCTTTAAGTTTATCTAACATAAATCATCACCAACAGCATAATATAATTCCTCAGATACCTCGTTCGCCTTCATGATTAATTTATCAAACAATTCCGATTTAATTCCATATTGGTTAATTGACATTTCATGAATTTTACGATCAGCGTTTAAACAATACGCTTTAACTTTATTCGGTAATAATATATCTTCTTTGTTCCATCCATTTTTTCTCATTATACTTTCTTTTTCTTCAAAGGTATTACTCAACATGATTCTATTATTGAGCTCTCGTATTAAATAATCGCTATGCGTCGTTACCATTACTTTTACGCCTGCATTCACCAGCCTAGTTATCAATCCTGCCATTAAGCGCTGATTATCTGGATGCAAATTTAATTCTGGCTCATCTATAATAAGCAACCCACCTTCTTTGGCAAGGCAGTTAATATACAAATCTGCTAAGAACAACGACTTAATCGAAGAAGATGCAATATATACAGGAATAGAAATTTTCGCTTCCCCTCTTTTAGTTTTGGGATGGTAAACCACTTGCCTATCCTCACTTTTAAAATTCCCACCCAGTAATTCCTTTAACAAGTCTAAAATTCCTTTATACTCGCTTCTAGATTCTTTTATAAAGCTTTTCTTTTTACTAATTGATTCATAATCTCTAATTACGGTTATATTGTCATGAATGGGCTGTGCATAGCGTGCCCTCATACTATTTATTAAGTCAACCGGGCTCACTTTATCGTTTTCAGTCAAACATTCTATTATCGCATTTTTATTAATATCTAACTCTTTATAGAACAACGAAATTCCTGTACGTTCTGATGTAATAACAAATGGAGTAGGTAGTGATTTCCCAAACATACACTCAACGATTGCGCTTTGTATCACATCCGCCATAATTGGACTGGGAATTCGACTTCTCGTTTCAACTTGTAATGAAATTGATATAATATTTTCTTCTGCCGCTTTTTCAAAATGTAAAACTTCGCTCTTCCCGAATTGAACTATCTGCTTAAAAGGGCTTGCTAAATCCGCTTCAACATTCTTAAATTCAACATCAATATTTGTACCATCAAAAAAATCAGTTGGAGCTGAAAAATATTCTGACAGATCTCTAGAAAACTTACCTCCAGCTTCCCTTATGTACTCGTCCATTTTTTGTCTATACTTACTTAAATCAATTTCAATTGTACCCTTTTCTTTTAATTCTTCTACCTGAGATTTAGATAAAGAAAAACGCATATATTCTTTAAAGCCCTTAACAAATCCATAGATTGCATAACTAACATATGTTTTTCCCATATTATTTGGACCACAAATTACTGTCAAATCTGCAACTTCTATTTTCCCCTTACTTATAAGACCAAAATTAGAAAAAGTAAATTCCATATTGATGACACCTCTAATCATTATTTGTTAAACAAATTATTTTTGCCACTTTTCAAAAACACAATAGTATCAAAACGGACTATTTTTTTATTACCACATCCACTTTTAATTTTCCTGCTCTTCAAAAAAAGAAACTCCTTTACTTTCTTTCTAATTGATTCAATCCATCTCCCAAAAAGTCGGGCAGTCGGGCGCACGTGGTGCGCCCGCTTTCCCACAATTTTGCAAAGCCATCCATTTGCGAAAGCAAACCCAAGCTGCACATTTCTGTCGATTTTCTCAATGGTTTTCCTGCCTCATGTCAAAATGGGCCTTCTTCACTCCATTGTCCATCTTCTTCCGCTTCCAAAGGTTGGCTGTTTAGCCACTTTCGTACATCCTCTCCAATCGTTTTGGCCGGAAAGTAGACCTGCTGTATGCAGTCATTATCTGCCATGATGTAGAGCAAAAAATACTCTTCCTTTTCCAAAACCAATCGGCTTACCCATTCCGGCATGATTTGGTCCAATTCAGCAAGCAAAGATACTGCTTTTTTTATTAGATTTTTATGCCATGGAAGAGTGAAGACAAAATATGAAGCAGATTTTCTCTCCCCCTCCAGCGCCCGCCTTCCCGCAAAAAAAAAGAAGCCCATCATTCCCAAAACAAGTTGGGGAACAACGGGATTTTGCTTCTTCACAACAGATTTACAATCGCAGCAAACGAATGTAATCTCTTTGCGCCTGCACTACTTGCTCTGCAATGTATTCCGCAAAAGCCTCTGGCTTTGTATGGCTTTGTTCCAGGGCTTGGATGTACTCATGCTTGAACACAGGCGAAATGATGACAGGCGGGTATCCCTGGGAAATCAAGGCATGATTCAAAAGCAGTCGGGCAACTCTTCCATTGCCGTCTGCAAAAGGATGAATGACGATGAACTCCTGATGCAATTGAGCTGCATACTGAACAAAGTGGAATTTCTTTCTCTTTTCCGGCAAACTCACTGCCCATTCTTTCATCAAAGCAGGTACTTCTTCATGGCTGGGCAAACGGTCATTATGCTGGGAACCGGTTATGACGACATTCACGCGGCGGTATTCGCCTGCCTGTTCTCCTTCGCTGGGCTGAAAGCAAAGAACATGCAGCTTTTTTACGTCTTCTTCAGAAATCTCAACACCTTTAGCCAGCTCCCACATCCAATCGAAGGCACGACCATGTCCAATGGCGTCCAGGTGGTCTTTCAGCGGTTTCCCGCCAATGGTTACGCCATCTTCCAAGACTACTTTTGTTTCCGATTCGGTCAGCGTATTTCCTTCCAAGGCGTTGGAAGCGTAGGTTAGGCCCACTTTGAAGTATTCCTTGAGGTTCTTGATTTGTGTCTGCTCCAAGGGCCTTTGCTTGTTGATTAGTTCCTGCTTGACATCAATTTCACGCAAAAGCTGCTGCAATGTACTCATGGCTTCCCCCTTGCTTGGACCGTTTTTTTAGCTGAAAATGACAAACAACCCGCCGACACCTAGCAAATTCAGGTATTAGCGGGTTTTATAGTTTGGACAAAATCCGGATTTGTCTGGTGGAGGCGAGGGGAGTCGAACCCCTGTCCAGAAGCATTGCCATATAGGTGTCTCCGAGCGCAGTCGCTGATTTAGATTTCGCCTCGTTGCCGCCCACCGACAGGCTGCGCTGACGCTATCTCGATAAAGTTTCCCTGTGGGTCCTCCGAGAATTGGACTTCAGGTATCCCGCATTGTGACGAGACAGCTTCCCCGCGGGAGGGAGAAACTGGCCCGTTAGCATTAAGCTGCTAAAGCGTATTCTTCGTTGGCAATTAAAATTGTCCCACCGTCTTACGGGCAGATGGAACCCCGGCTCGCTACCTATACCACAACCACCCCTGTCGAAAACCAGTACGCCCCCTGATTACAACGAAGTTATTATGATCAATTAAGTATAGCATACCTGACTTTGTAAAACAACCTGCCCTAATTTCACATAACTCTATAGCGCTATCTCGTTTTGCTCCTAGCTTTGCCTTCTTTTCCTTGCTTCTTCGCATACATAAGCGCATCGCTGTGCTCCACCATTTCGCGCACGCTTTGATAGCCTTCGTCCAAGGTAGTAAGTCCATAGCTGAAACGAATCGTATATGGCAGTTGAAGCTGACGGGTATGCGTCAAAATTCTCTCTTGCAAAGCCTCCACATACCGTTGCAATACCTCGGGTCTTTCTTCCTGCAGCAATACTAAAAATTCATCCCCGCCCAAACGTACCGCCAAGCCTTTGCCGGCAAAGGTTGCCGCCAAGCTTTGCGCGAACAGCTGCAAAGCGCGATCCCCTTCATGGTGACCGAAAGAATCGTTAATTTGTTTAAAATCATCCAGATCAATATTAAGAGCGGCTAATTTCCTGCCTGTCTTGCGTTGAAACGCAGCTAAATATTCTTCATAAGCCATGCGGTTAGCCAAGCCGGTCAAGGGATCCCTTTTCGCTTGGTTATGGACAATATATACATAATTAATGACCAAGGCAATCGTTACCCCAGACCAGATAAAATGCGATAACTGAAAAAGAGAGAACAGCAAGGGACTTCCGGAAAGCATTCCCAGCACCAAGCATTCTTCTCGCGTCACTTTCCAGCGTCCCGCATAAATCACAAGCAAATTTACCAGATAATAGAATCCGGTAGTCAAATAAGAAAAAGACGCTAAAAGGCTTTGGGCTTCTCCATGACCTACTTCTGTCGTTGAAGGAGACAATAAGTAGCTAACCACCGCAATCAGCAAATTCAGTAGCAACGGCAAGCTTAATCTTGACCATTTTCTACTTTGAGAGGAATCATATCGAAAAACACGTTGCTGCGAATATAGAGAAATGCAAAAAGGAAGCACTGGCGCCAAGGCAAAGCCTAGCACTTCTATAATTCTTTGAAAACCGCCAGCTCTTTGATATTCTGGAGCCGCAAAAAAGACACTGAACGTTTCCAAAACCAAGATCAACAAAGTCAGCAACAATAATACCAGGAAGAGAGGATTTCCTTGCTCACGCCGTTCCAGCTTCAGGCAGGCATGAATCGCAATGCTTACCAATAACAGAGTCAAATAGATATTCATTTGTACGGCAAACACGGAATTGATACGCTCACCTTCTTCCTACGGCTTTCCGCTCCAACCCCCACGCAACATGGTTTTTGATTATTTTGTATATTATACCAAATAATGACTGACCAGCGTAACCCGTTCACGGAAAATACCTGTAGGACCTTGGTTGCAATTCTGAAACTTGTTCTTTTTCCGGATACAACCAAGTATAATGAAACATAAACAAGCTTATTGTGAGAAGGGAGTTTTTTCGATGCACCCTTGGTTTTCTGCTTTTTTTCTTTTCTTAGCGCTGCTGCTCTCCTGGGGAGGGTCGCCTGCCTCAGCCTCGGCGCAGCCGCCGTTAACACTTGCCTGGGATCATGTGAAAAGCCTTTCCGAAACCTCGGAAACAGCGCCCGTACGGGAAGGTCTACAGGTTTTATCTCCCACCTGGTTTTCTCTGGCTGACGCTGCCGGCTCCATTCATTCCAAAGGCAGCGCTGGCTATGTTGCCTCAGCCCATCAAAAAGGCTGCCAAGTTTGGGCGTTATTTGATAACGGCTTTGACGCAAACCGGACGCGTCAGTTTCTTGCTTCGGCTCCTGCGCAGGACAAAGCCATCCAGCAGCTAAGCCGCTATGCCTCCCAATACCAACTTGACGGCATCAACATTGACTTTGAAAATGTAGCTGACGAAGACCGCGACCGCTTTACTCAATTTATCCGCAACCTCACTACGACGCTGAAGAAGCAAAATCTTATTATCTCTATTGATGTGACAGTCCCGAATGAAACTCCCTCTTGGTCTCATTGCTATGACCGCAAGGAGCTAGCTGCAATTGTCGATTATGTTATGGTCATGACCTACGACGAGCAGTGGGCTACCAGCACCCCCGGGGCGCCTGTAGCCTCGCTCCCCTGGGTGGAAAAGAATCTGCAAAAAACCTTGCAAGAAGTGCCGGCAAATAAATTGTTCCTCGGCGTCCCCTTTTATACAAAACGTTGGGAACACACCGAGGAACAAGGCAAAGTAACCGCTAAAGGAAAAACCTTTTTTATGGAGGATGTAAATGCCGTAATACAGACGCACAATATTCAGCCCCAATGGCGCTCTGACTACGGTCTGTCTTACCTAGAGTATGAAGAAGACGGCAAATATTATCATATTTGGGTTGAAAGCAAAGACTCTCTGGCCTTGAAAACCGCATTGATTCATACCTACCAGTTAGCCGGAGCGGCCTGCTGGCGTTTAGGCTTTGAAACACCCGATATTTGGCCCTTGCTGCCATAAAGGAGGAATAACATGCATACCATAATTCTTCCCCGTGGAAAAATGCTGCAGATTAAACAAGGCGACATCACCGCTGAAACAACCGATGCCATCGTCAATCCGGCCAACAGCCATTTACGGCACGGCGGCGGCGCCGCCTTAGCCATCGCCCGCGCCGGAGGTTCTGCCATTCAAAAACAAAGTCAAGAACTCATCAAAAAAATCGGCTCTCTTCCTGTCAGCCACGCGGTCATCACCGACGGCGGTTTGCTGCCTGCTAAATTCGTCATCCACACCGTCGGTCCCCGCTGGGGTGAAGGCGACGAAGAATGCAAACTGCGACAGGCAGTTGAAAATGTCCTCTTTTTAGGACATCTCTACAATCTGCGCAGTGTGTCCATGCCTGCTATCAGCTCCGGCATCTTCGGCTTTCCCAAAGACCGTTGCGCACAAATCCTCTTGCAAACAGCCATTGACTTTTTTCTTCGTCTGGACACGCCGTTAGAAAGCGTCACTTTTTGCAACTATGACGCAGAAACTTGTCAACACTTCATCCAGGCTGCCAGCGCCGCCAAGCTTATCGATTCATAGGCTTTTACTTATAGCTTATTTACCCATAGTAAAGCCGTATTTTTCAAATACCTTGGCGGCTTCCGGACTCAAAAGATATTGCAAGAAAGCTTCCGCTTCCTTGGGCTGTTTGGAATTTGCGAGTATAGCCGCCGGATAAATTATAGGCTGGTGGCTTCCCGCGGCAGCAGTAGCAATAATTTTGATTTTCGTGCTTACCGCCGCGTCGGTCTTATACACTATACCGGCGTCCGCATTACCGCTTTCCACATAGGTTAGCACCGTACGCACATCTTTAGCCAACACCATTCGCTCTTCTAATTTCTCCCATAAATTCAGCTTCTTCAAAACCTGCTGCGCATATTGCCCCGCTGGCACTACTTGCGGCTCCCCTACGGCCAAGCGTTTAACAGCGGGATCTGCCAGTTCCTCAAAGTTTTTAATAGTTAATGAGGAGCTTTGCGGCACAATCAGCACCAGCTTATTTTCCAGCAAATTCTTCCGTGTTTGCTGTTGCAACAACCCTTTACCCTGCAATTCATCCATTTGCTTAGGAGCCGCTGAAATAAAGAGATCCGCCGGTGCGCCTTGCTCGATTTGCTTTTGCAGCGAACCGGAGGCGCCCAGATTAAAGACGAGCTTCACGTTTGGATTCTTTTTTTGATACTGCTGTTGAATTTCTCCCAGTGCGTCTTTCATACTTACCGCTGCAGATACGTTCAGTTCTGCAGGCGCCGCCGCTTTAGGCGGTTCCCCTCCGCATCCAACCACTAGCAACAAACCCAGGAACAACCCCACCAGACCCAACCAACTTGCTTTTCTCATAATAACTCCCCCTTAAAAAATAAATGCCAGAAAACGCATGCTGCGCCTCTGACACTACTCCGTATCACTACTATCTTTTTTCTTTATTATATACGAAGAATTCTCATAGTACAACTTCCAGCAAAAAATGAAACTCCACATAAAACGAAAGCCTCCTGCCAGCAGGAGGCTTTCGTTTTGCTTATTTTACGATATCGGCGCCAAACCATTTTTGCGAAATTTTCGCTGAGGTTCCGTCTTTTTTCATTTCATTCAGTACGTTCTGCACCTTGTCGCGCAGTTCTTTATCATCCTTGCGGAAGCCTACGCCATAAACGCCGACTTCGCCCAAGGGCTGTTCAATCGCAATATACGCCCCGGCTTCTTTGGACATGTAATAACGTCCAAGAATTTCATCGGTTACAACCGCATCCAAACGACCTGTTTTCAGATCCATAAAGGCGGCTACACAGTCCGGATATTTTTTGAAATCTTTCAAAGTCGCTTTTAATTTTTCATCCTTAGTAACCACTTCTTCACCAATGCTGGACTGTTGTACGCCAACCACCTTGCCCTTAAGATCAGCGGCACTTTTAATTGGAGAATTAGCCAGGACAAAGATCAATTGCTTGCTTTCCATGTAAGGATCGCTGAAAAGCACGTTTTTCTTACGTTCTTCCGTGATATTCATGCCGTTCCAGAGCGCATCAATACGCTTGCTGTTCAGCTCGGCTTCTTTACTGCTCCAGTCGATACCCTTAAATTCCACTTCGATGCCCAAGCGTTTGGCCGCTTCTTTGGCCATATCAATATCAAAGCCAACAATATTGTTCTTTTCATCTTTGAAGCCCATCGGCGGAAAATTGTCATCTAAGCCAATGACAATCTTTTTCTTGGCAGGCTCCGTTTTAGTTGTGCTGCCACAACCAGCAAACAATACCCCTGCCATCACCAGCAACAATACTACAGAAATAATTCGTTTCATGAAAACCCTCCGTTCTAGTCTTTTTTATCGGCTCCTTTATTTTACTTTACTTCGGTAAAATAAGAAAGGGGTAAATTGATGATAATAGAAAATAATTTGCATATTTTTTTGACCGATTTGTGTTTTGACAGTCATCTTTTTGTAACCAAGCTGTAACAAGATTACGCTAAACTAAGTTCAATAAAGCATGAGGGGGATTCACCATGAATAACATAGCAAAAAAAGCAGTCTTTCTAGCACTGGCTGGAATCATCCAATTCGGCATTGGGGCGGCAACAATTGAGGCTTCTCCGGCACATCACGACCGCAAAGAGATGAGACAGCAAGACGAGCAGTTTGAGCATGACCGCCAGGAACGCGAGCGCCATGAGCGCAAGGAACGAGAACACAGAGAACGCATGGAACGCGAACGCCACGAGCGTGAGCGTGCCGAACAGCGCCGTCATGCGGAAGCCATGCGCCGCCATCATCACGAAAGTCAAGAAGCGTGGCACGAGCGGCAGCGTCTGGAAAACGAGCGCCACGAAAACGAAATGCGAACCATTGCCGCTATTGTAGTCGCCGCTGTATTGAAATAAAAAGAATAGGTAAAAGGCCGTTGAGAAAATAAGTTCTTTTCTCAACGGCCTTTTACCTATTCTTGCGTACTTGCAGGTTCTTTTTAAGGGGCAACAGCAATAGGCAGCACATATTGCGCTACCGCCACAAAATGAGCGGCGCTGCCTCCCATGACAAACACATGCCAAACGGCGTGATTGTAAGGAATGCGTTTAAACAGATAAAACACAGCCCCCACAGTATAAAGCACGCCGCCAAAAGCCAGCCAAAACATGCCTTCCGGCGCCAATGCCGCCGCCAAGGGCTGCAAAAAGAAGACAATTAACCAACCCATAAACAAGTAACAAAGAGTGGCTGTTTTTTTAAAACGATTGACAAAGAATAACTGAAAAACAATTCCCACTGCCGCCAGACCCCAGACAATACTAAAAATAGTCCATCCAAGCAAGCCATGCAGCACCACTAGGGCAAAGGGCGTGTAAGTACCGGCAATGAGCAAATAAATCGCCGCATGATCAAATATCCGCAGGCGATGCTTTCGTTTCTCATTCTGAAAGCTGTGATACAAAGTAGATGCCAAATACAACAAAACAAGCGACGCTCCATAAATGCTGAAGCTAACTACATGCCACAAACCTCCGTACACATAAGCCGATACCACTAAAAAAATCAAGCCAGCCGCAGCTAAGGCCGCACCCAAGCCATGCGTAATCGCATTCACACGTTCTTCCACCGGTCTTCCCTCCTTTGGCAGATCCATTCCGTCTTAGGTTCTATTATACCATAGGCCTTGAGGACAGCAAAAAAACGAACAGTAGTGAAAGCTGAACGAAGCGGAGTCTGCGTCTTTGAAAACAAGGATGCAAACACCGCTTCGTTATAAAATTACCGTTTCAGAAAGTGACTGCGCCAAGCTTCAAAGCGCGCCGTGAGTTTCTCCACCACTACGAACAATACGGGAATGATAAAAATCCCTAACGCCGTAGCCATAAGCATACCGCCCACAACAGCCGTCCCCATGGAATTTCTCGCACCAGCGCCTGCGCCTGTGGCAATCATCAAGGGCAAGCAGCCGATAATAAAGGCGAAAGAAGTCATCAAAATAGGACGCAAGCGCAGCTTGGCCGCCTCAATAGCCGCTTCAATAAGCGGCATGCCTTTATCAAAGCGCACCTTGGCAAACTCGACAATTAGAATAGCATTTTTGGCGGCTAACCCAATCAGCATAACCAAGCCAATCTGCATATAAATATTGTTTTCCTGGCTGAAAAGATATTGGAACAAGAAGGCTCCAAAAATACCCGTGGGCACCGAAAGCAGCACCGCAAAAGGAACACTCCAGCTTTCATAAAGCGCCGCCAGACACAAGAAGACGAAAACAAGAGCCAGCCCAAACACAACCGGAGCTCTGCCTCCGGAAACCTTCTCCTCGCGACTTTGGCCCGACCATTCATAGGTGTAGCCGCTTGGCAGCACTTCCTTGGCTACTTCGTCTAAAGCAGTCATGGCCTGTCCGGAGCTGTAGCCAACGGCCTGGGTACCGTTGATTTTTACGGCCTTGTAGCCATTATAACGAGTAATATTGGCTGCCGATTTGGTTTTGCGCGGCGTCACCAGCGTATTCAGAGGCACCATCGTATTGTTGGAGCTTTTTACAAAGAGATAACGCAAAGCGTCCACATCGCCGCGAAAAGGGGCCTCCGCCTGAGCAATAACCTTATAGCTGCGTCCGTATTTGTTGAAATCGTTAATCTGCAGCCCCCCCAGGAACACCTGCATTGTCGAGAAAACATCATTTACATCAACGCCCATTTTTTCCGCCTTTGCGCGGTCCACCTCAAATTCATACCCAGGCGTATCGGTGGTAAAAGTAGTCGTAGCTGAGGCAATTTCCGGACGTTCCTTAACAGCGGCAATAAAACGCCTTGTAACTGCATCCAGATTTTCCAGCGTGCCCCCGCTGCGGTCTTCCAGCATAAAGGTATAACCGCCTACGCTGCCTAAGCCTGGCAAGGCTGGCGGCGCGAAGGGAAGCACATTCCCCCCTGCTAATTGTGCGCCACTGGCAAAGGCTTGCTTGACCAGATTTTTCACCTGCGTTTGTTCGCTGGTTCGCTCCGACCAAGGTGTCAAAGAAACGAAAATAGTACCGCCATTGGCTTTGGCAGTGCCTCCCATCAGATCAAAACCGGAAACTGCCATGACATTGTCCACACCATGCTGTTTGCGAATGACCGATACCACCTCTGACATGAACTCGGCTGTTCGATTCAAGGAAGTTGACTCCGGCAATGATACCGAAACCATATACCGTCCCTGATCTTCATCAGGAACAAAGGAACTGGGAACAAAGGAAAATAATACCCCCAGCATGCCGATCAGCCCCGCCAGCAGCATAATGCACAAGCGCGCCCGCGGAATAATCCCGCCCAGACGCCGGCCATAACCTTCTGTCTTACGTTCGAACCATTCATTAAAAGCTTCAAAAAACCGGCCCAATCTTCCTTGATGCGCCTGGGGATCATGGGGTTTTAAAAGCAGCGTACACAAGGCCGGCGTCAGCGAGAGGGCGACAATCGCCGACAACGCCATGGACACCGCAATTGTCAACGCAAATTGCCGATACAAAATCCCCATCATACCGCCAAAAAAAGCTACCGGAATAAATACCGACGCCAGCACGAAGGCAATGGCTACTACCGGACCAGACACTTCGGACATGGCCATTTTCGTAGCCTCGACAGGCGAAAGTCCTTTATATCGCATATGATGTTCCACTGCTTCAATAACAACAATAGCATCGTCAACTACCAGGCCAATAGCCAGTACCATCGCAAACAAAGTAAGCGTATTAATCGTAAACCCAAGCAACACAAAAGCCCCAAAGGTACCAATTAACGATACTGGAATAGCCAGCATGGGAATCAAAGTCGCCCGCCAGCTCTGCAAGAAGAGAAACACTACCAATACCACCAGGAACATGGCTTCGGCAAAGCTTTTGGCCACTTCCGCAATGGACTCATCCACAAAGCGCGTATTGTCCACAACGGTCGTATACTTCATCCCTGCGGGAAAGTCTTGTGCCAAACGATCCAGGGTTGCTTTAACCTCGCCCACCGTTTGCAGCGCATTGGCATCACTGGTCAGCTTGATGGCAAACCCGGCAGCCGGATGGCCGTTCAATTCGCTGGAAAAAGTATATTCTTTACTGCCCAGCTCGACCCGGGCAATATCCTTCAGCCGCACAAAAGAACCGTCCCCTTGGGCCCGAACAATGATATTTTCAAATTCTTTGGGGTCTTCCAAACGGCCTTTTACTCTTGTTGAATACTGATGCTCCTGCTTTCCGGCCATAGGCATTTGCCCCAGACTGCCGGATGCGGCCTGTTTGTTTTGATTTTCCACGGCGGTTTTTACTTCCGATGTAGAAATTCCAAGGCGCGCCATTTTTTCGGGCTGCAGCCAAATTCGCATGCTGTAGTCCGCACCAAAAGCCATAATATCGCCTACGCCGGAAATTCGTTTCAGTTCATCGATAATAAAAATACTCCCGTAGTTTTTGAGAAAATTACGATCATATAGATTTTCCTCTGACCACAGGGTAAACACCATCGCCGTGTCCTGCGAAGCCTTACGGGTACTCACCCCTATGTCCTGAACGCTTACAGGCAGCCCAGGCGTTGCCTCCGAGACACGACTTTGGGTCTGTACCGACGCCATATCTGAGTTTTTTCCTGATTCAAATTGCACACTCAGCGAATAGGAACCGGCGTCAGAACTTGTGGAAGACATATAAACCATGCCTTCAGCGCCATTTATTTTGTCTTCCACAATCTGAGCTACAGACTGGTTAACAACGTCCGCATTGGCCCCTTGATACGTTGCACTCACCGATACAATCGGCGGCGAAATATTGGGGTATTGCGCCACAGGCAGCTGTGCTGCTGCCAGCAGACCTGCAATCGTAATGAGTAACGACAGCACGATAGCAAAAATCGGCCGTTCGATAAAAAACTTAGCCATGCTGATTCCTCCTCAGATTATTTCTCAAATGGATTCTGGAGAAAGCAGCGCAACCGATAACTGAGCTCCCTGCTTCACTTTGTCGACGCCTTCCACAACAACCCTGTCCCCTGCAGCCAGACCGGATTCGACAATATACCAATTTCCAACCTTTTCTCCGACCTTAACAGGACGGCTTTCCGCCGTATCAGCAGTGGTAACCACGGTAACAAAGGTATTGTCCAGCATCTCTTTCACCGCACGCTGAGGAACCAAAATCGCCTTTTGACGCAGCTCACCCGGTGCCACCACCTTGGCAAAAAGCCCGGGCAGCAGCGTACGTTGCGCATTATTAAACACCGCTTTTAAGGTAATCGTACCTGTAGTGTCGTTGATCCCCTTATCCACCTGCTCCAGCTGCCCAAGTTCAGGATATACCGAACCATCGCTAAGAACCAGCTGCAGCTGACTGCGAAAGGAATCCGGCAAGAGGCCATTCCCCTGGCGCACCAATTTTAAGTACTCGTTTTCGCTCATACTAAACTGCACCCATACCGGGTCCAGAGAGGAAACCGAGCCCAGAACAGTAGAACCGGCCACTGCAAACTGGCCGGCACTGACATCATTCACGTCAATGCGGCCGTCAACAGGAGATACAATCAGCGTATCTGCTCTGTTTTCCATTGCTTCTTGCAAATTAGCCTCGTTCATCGCCACATCGGCTTCATTCTGATCCACTTGGGAGCGGTAGGAATCCACAGTTTGCTGCGAAACGCCCTGTACCGCAGCCAAACTCTCGTAACGCGCCAGATCGCGCTGCGAATTAATCAAAGTCGCCCGCGACTTGTTTAATGATGCTTGAGCCGCCCGAATAGCCGACTGGTACTGTTTGTCGTCGATTCGGAACAACGGCTGCCCTTTGGTAACAGCAGCGCCTCCCTGTACCATTTTGGCAACCACAACGCCGCTCACTTTAGAAATAATTTTAACTTCTTCCTTGGCTTTAACCTGCCCGACAAATTCATACGAGATCCGTGCATCCTGCTGCTGCACCTGCACCGCTTTAACCGCGATGGCCGGAGCCGCCTGCGTTTTAGAGCCTCCGCCCAGCCAGCCTGCCTTGTAACCAACCAAGCCCAGACATAGCAGCACCACACCGATAATTACATAATGATTTTTTGACATGTTTCTTTGCATGACGCACGCAACCCCTTTTTTTCGCTTTTGCTGTTCTATTGTACCAAGATTATGTGACAGTTTGGTTACAGTTTTTGCCCCCGCCAGGTCAAGCAAAAAAGAAAAGCTATGCCCCGTAAGCATAGCTTTTCCAGTCTTTACCGCTTATTCCACAGGACGCCCCATGGAATGCTCCAGTTTCGCCTTATTGATATTGTAGTCATACAAAGCCTGAAGGCTGTCCCGTTTGGCCTGATCTAAGGATAATACCGAATCCCTCAAATCAAGGTTTGTGCCCACGCCTACTTCATAACGCATTTTTTGAATGCTCAGGCTTTCTTCCGCCTGCTGAATCGCCACTTTATTCGTCTCGATACGCTTGGCCGCTTCCTGCATGCTTAAATAATACTGCCGAACTTCCAGCAAGACTGAATCTTCTTCTTTGCCTTTTTGCTCGTTAACCATGTTCAAGTTATGTTTGGCCTGTTCCACCTGCGCCCCGGTTACGCCGGAGTCAAACAAGTTCAAGGAGGTTGTTAGCGAAACCGACCAGTTGCTGTTTTTCGAGCCTGGAAAATCTTCATCATTCCAGCCCTGGGACGCCGACAAATTGACCGTAGGGCGATAGCCGCTGCGCGCTACATCAATGCCCTCTTTAGCGCTATTCATCTTAGCCTTATATTGGGCAATCTCCGGACGATGCTCTTTGGCATAAGCCAAGCACTCTTCCAGCGACAATGGATAGCCTTCAGAATTAAAAGCGTCCTTTAATTCCAACTCGGTTCCATGAGGCAGCTGCAGTTCATTGTTCAGCGCCGCCACGGCATTGCGATAGTTGTTTTCCGCCTGCACCTGGCTGTCCTGCGCTTTCGCCAAGTCGACCTGACTGGTCAACACGTCCAGCTTGGCCACCATACCTGCAGCGTATTTGTTTTCGACCAACTTTAAATGGTCTTCGTAGTTCTTGGTTGTATCCTGGCTTACTTGCCAAATTTTCTGGTACTCCAAGACGGACAAATAATTGCTCACCACATTCAATTTGACCTGCTGCTGCGCCGCGTTCACATCCAGGTCGGCAACGCGCAACGCCGCTTCAGCCTGCTTGATTTTTCCTTCCAAACTGCCGCCGCTATAAAGGGGAAGCGTCAGCGCCACTTTATTTTGAAAGCTATTTACGCTTTGCGCCACCGTATCCGTGTGGGTGAAAGACGCAGCAAGGCCTTTATTATTCTTCGCCTCTTTCAAACTCCAATAGCTTTTTTCTCGGGCTTCTTTGGCATAGGATAAATCATAATGCTTGGCTAGCGCCATCTGAACACTTTCCTCCAAAGACAATTGCATCGGCGCCGCTCCCGCATGCGCCGTCCCCAGCAGACTGATGCAAAGCAGGGCGGACACGCCTCCGACAAGCAATTTTCTCATAGGTACCTCCAAATCTAGGCTCAAGAAGCCATTCCTAGCTTTTTACCATTCAATTGCTGTTATTGTATCAAATGTTCGTGACAGATTTGTTACAGTTTTTATTTTCTTTTGTTCACAAAGCGTTTTCAGCGCCAAGCTTGTGGATTCAGTCCTTGCAGCTCTTCTAAAACGAACAGTCCGTCTTTGCGCACCAAGCGACCATCAAACCAAATCTCCCCGCCGCCGTACGCCGGCGTCTGCATGCACACCAAATCCCAATGAATAGCGGAACGATTGCCGTTGTCCGTATTTTCATAAGCATTTCCCGGTGTGAAATGGAAGCTGCCGGAAATTTTTTCATCAAACAAAATATCGCCCATCGGCTTGGTAATGTGCGGATTCACGCCTAATGCAAACTCGCCAATGTAGCGCGCGCCTTCATCGGTATCCAAGATCTGGTTCAATTGTTCCGTATGATTGGCTGTAGCCTTCACAATCCGCCCCTGGGCAAATTCCAGGCGCACATCTGCAAAGGTTACCCCTTGGTATATGCTCGGGCAATTGTAGGAGATGACTCCGTTCACCGACTGTTTCACTGGCGCTGTAAAGACTTCACCGTCGGGAATGTTACGCAAACCGCAAGATTTGCTCACCGCAACACCTTCAAGAGAAAATGTAAGATCGGTTCCCTGCCCCAAGATGCGCACTTCCTTCGTTTTTTCCATAAGTTTAAGCAGCGGTTCTTCCGCCTCCGCCAGACGAGAATAATCCAAGTTCGTAACTTGAAAATAGAAATCCCGAAAAGCCGCCGTGCTCATGCCGGACATCTGCGCCATCGCCGCATTGGGATAACGCAGAACGCACCATTTTGTGCGGTTAACCCGCACCTCCGAGTGCACCGGATGCCACCATAGGCGTTGATAAAGCTGTGACTGCTCCTGCGGCAAGTCCGCCATCTCGCTATGGTTATAGTACGCTCGCAAACCTATGTAAGCATCCATTTCTTCCATCCGCGCCTTTTCCCAGGCGGCAATACGCTCTACCTGCGAAGCAGCGCACTGGCGCAGCAGCTCCCGCTGGAGCACCATATTTTTCACGCTGACAAAGGGAACGCCGCCGGCCTTGTAAGCTGCCGCCACCAGTTCCTGCGCTAAATCTTCGCCTCCGTCAAACACTTCGATTAAAATTTTTTCACCCGGCTGCAGCTCCACCGAATAATTAATAAGATTTCCCGCCAGCTTTACAATACGTTCTTCCGCCATGATCGTTCCTCCTGTTTTTCCGCAATATCTAAAGGGACGGGTATTACTCCCATAAATAACAAGCCGCCAGGCGCCGTTCCGACGCCACCGCCCGCAAAGCCGGCCGCTCACGTCGGCAGCGTTCCATAGCCTTAGGACACCGAGGCGCAAAAGCGCAGCCAGGCGGCGGATTGGCAGGCGACGGTACATCTCCCTGCAAGATAATACGCTCGCGTTTGCGTCTGGGATTCGCCGCGGGAATCGCCGAAAGCAAAGCCTGCGTGTAGGGATGCAGGGGCTGGCTGTACAATTCTTCCGCTGGGGCGCACTCCAATAGACGTCCAAGATACATAACCCCGACGCGATCGCTGATATGACGCACCACCGACAAGTCATGAGAAATGAACAGATACGTCAGGCCCAACTGTTGCTGAAGCTCCTGCAATAAATTGAGAATCTGCGCTTGTATGGAAACGTCCAGCGCCGAAACTGGCTCATCGGCAATAATTAATTTAGGACGCAGCGCCAAGGCCCGGGCAATGCCGATCCTCTGCCGCTGACCGCCCGAAAACTCGTGAGGATACCGACTGCCATACTCCAACGGCAAGCCGCATAATTCGAGAGTTTCCTCCACTTGCCGCCGTAACGCAGCGGCATCCTTCAAGCCGTGAGCAGCCAAGGCTTCGCCGACAATATCAAATACGCACATGCGGGGATTTAGCGAGGCATAAGGATCCTGAAAAATCATCTGAAAATCCCGCCGTTTACGACGCAAAGCCGTGCTTCCCAGCTCCGCCAAATCTTCGCCTTCAAAAAAAATCTTCCCTGCCGTAGGCTCCAGCAAACGCAGAATCGTACGTCCTGCCGTTGATTTACCACAGCCCGATTCGCCCACCAGGCCAAAGGTTTCTCCCTCAAACAGGGAAAAGGAAAGATCATCTACGGCTTTGACTTGCCCTACTACCTTGCCGTTAAGACCGCCGCGCACATCAAAGTATTTCTTTAGGCCCTTCACTTCTAAAATCGGCGTTTGCACTGCTGCGCTCCCCCCTTTCTTCATACAGCCAGCAACGGCAATAATGACCGTCCTTCATCTGCTCCAGCAAGGGAGGATGTTCTCGGCAGCGTGCTGCTGCGTGAGGACAGCGAGGTCCAAAGCGGCAGCCTGCCGGCATGTAATGCAAGGAGGGTACCTGCCCGGGAATAGGCTGCAGCCGTTCTTCCTTACGGTCATGCCAAGGTATGGACTGCAAAAGCCCGCGAGTGTACGGATGCAAAGGCGCGTCAAATAAGACCTCCACACTGGCTTCCTCCACAACCTGACCGGCGTACATAACGATAACCCGGTCACATAATTCCGCCACTACGCCCAGATCATGCGTAATAAGCAAAACCCCCACGTCAGTTTCTTCCCTCAGGTTACGCAGCAGTTCCAATATCTGCGCCTGGATGGTTACATCCAAGGCGGTTGTCGGTTCATCGGCAATTAAAAGACGAGGTCTGCAGGCCAGCGCCATAGCAATCATCACTCGCTGCCGCATACCGCCGGACAGTTGGTGCGGGTATTCTGCGCAAATTTCCTGCGGCCGTGGTATGCCTACTTTCGTCAACATTTCCACGGACAAAGTCCGCGCCTCCGGTCTCGATACTTGACGGTGCAGCAACGACACCTCATCCAACTGCTGACCAATAGTCTGCACTGGATTGAGCGACGTCATCGGCTCCTGAAACACCATAGAGAACATATTGCCCCGTAACGAACACATATTTTTTTCCGGCAGCGTCAGCACATCAACTCCATCTACCAGCACCGCCCCAGACACGTGCGCCCGTTCTTCCAAGAGGCGCATAATGGCTAAAGCCGTCACCGACTTGCCGCAGCCGGACTCCCCCACCAGGCCCACTACTTCTCCGGCCTGCAGATGAAAGGACAAGTCCGCCACCGCCGCAACCGCCTGTGCTCCTTCGCCAAAGGAAATATTCAAATTCTGAACTTCTAAAATTCTTTGCGCCATTCGTTCTGCATCCCCCGCCTTATTTTAGCTATTATGCCTATTCGCTAAACACAGCGTCCTTCCCTGCCGTTTTGGCAAGGACCGCCGACTTATTCCGCCCAAGGCAGAGCGGACGAAAAATAAAAAGCAGGCTGCCAGGAAAAGCAATCTTCCGTAGCAAACCTGCTGTCGCTTACAAATTAATGGATCGCTTTTTTCTTAAAGCGCCCGCCCATAACCTCATGGACATCCGAAATAGTCACAAAAGCCGTCTCATCCCATTCGCTGACAATCGACTTGAGTTTCGCCACTTCCAAGCGCGTCACCACGCAATACAGCACCGGCTTCTCCTCTTTGCTGTAACCGCCTGTAGCATGCAGAATGGTAACGCCTCTGCCAAGGCGCGCCATCAAGGCATCGCGTATTTCTTCCATTTGATCGGAAATGATATAGACTGCCTTCGATTCATCCAAGCCGCGCAAGGTAATATCGATAACCTTAAAGGCCACAAAATAAGTCACAAGAGAATACATGGCCTTGTCCCAAGAAAAGATGAAACCCGCCGCAGTCAGGATAAACAAATTGAAGAACATGATAATTTCTCCAATGGAAAAACTGGTGCGCTTATCCAAAAGAATGGCAATCATCTCCGTACCGTCTGTACAGCCGCCATGCCGAATAATAATACCGATGCCGACGCCAATGGTAATACCGCCGAATACAGCCGCTAAAAACAAATCGTTTGTCACTTCTGGGATGGGCGTGAATACCCCTACCCAGAAAGCCAAGGAAATAATAGAAAACAGAGTGGAAAAAGCAAACGTCTTACCGATTTGCGTATATCCCAAGTACAAAAAGGGCAAATTTAAGAGCACCAAAAATGCGCTCAGCGACCACCCCGTCAAGTAACTGGCCATAATGGAAATACCGACCACGCCGCCATCAATAATATTATTGGGTACCAGAAATACTTCCAGTCCTGCGGCGGCAATCACCGAACCAATCCCCATAAGCACTATGTTTTTCACACGCTGCACCACTGTTATTTTTTTTGTCATATAAGACCTCCCTTATGCAATAAACCTAATTTATCATAAAGAAAAGAAAAGCTTGTACCACGATTGCAGCGGTCAAGCTTTTCTTTTCTCATTTCATTTCAAAACAAGCGCACTCGACCAACTTCTTTTCGCAACGCTGCTCAAGAAAACTTATGATATTTCTCTTTTTTCGCCCCGCAGATCGGACAAAAATCTTCTGTTTTATCGTTCACCGTGTGTCCGCAAATTTCGCAGACAAACACATCGCTATATTCTACGTCTTTGCCTTCTTTAGCTGCATCTTGGGCCCCTTTAAACAGCGTTGCATGGGTTTTTTCGGCTTCCAGCGCAAAATGACAGCTGCGCTCCGCGCCTTTTTCCCCTTGGAACTGCGCCGCATTCAAATACACTGGGTACATTTGATGGATTTCATGTAATTCGCCATCAAGAGCGCCCTGCAAATTTTCAGCCGTTTTTGCCGTTCCAAAGACAGCTCCCGCAAATACCGCTGAATCTTTGACAACCGCTCCCATTTCCCTAAAATGATTGGTTGCGTGAACTTGCTCTGCATAAGCTACAGCTTTGAAAAGATTGGCAATTTTAGGAAATCCTTCTTTGCGGGCAACATCGCCCCACCAGAGATAGCGCATGTGAGCCATACTCTCGCCGCCATAGGCGGAATGCAAAAACTCCAAGGTCATATCATTTTTCACAGCCATTTCTTTTCCCCCTTACGCTTATTGGCAGGTTCGGTTGATTCCGCTCCCGCAAAACCGCTTGCGACATTACAACGCCAAACAGTCCTAGTTAATGGATTCGCCTCAGGCTAAAAAACACCTCTTTTAAAATACGCGATCCGTAAAAACAATCAGTGTTGTCGGCATATTTTCCCGTTTCGACTTAGGAGAGCCAAAAAAAGCAATAAGCTCGCCGTCAAAAGAAACACAGGCCTTATGCCCCAACTGGCGCTGATGAATCCCCCTAATAAAGGGCCCGTCATACAACCCAGTTGGTTGGCTGTCGTAGTCAGTCCGAACAAACGCCCGCGAAAATTTTCGTTCGACGACTGGACGGCGATGGTGTTAATAGCCGGAAACACGCCAACCACGAAAAAGCCAAACAATGCTTGCAACAGACTGAATTGCACAATATCCACCGCAAAAAACTGCAACGCATTCCACACCGCAGCGCCTAAAAATGCGATTTGCAAAATAAGAGCAAAGCCTTTTTTCTGACCCACCCGTCCCCACAAAGGCGCCGCCACCGCACCGGCAATACCGGCAACACTGCAAACAATTCCGGCGGTCAAAGCCACCCCTTCCAGATCCCCCTGAAGTTCTGCAACAAACAAGGCTAACAGCGGCTGCAGCACCAAAGTCACCACCTGCACCCCGAACATCAAAAACAGCATGCGCATCAATGTTTTATTGTTCCAGGCCTCCCGAAAATCATCAAGAACGCTTCCCTGGCGGGACGCAGAAGCCTGGGGCGGTTCTTTAACCCAAGCCGCCACAGCCAAGGTGCCGATAAAAATAACAGCCGCCGCCACCACAAAGGACATGCGCATACCGAACACATGCGACAAAGCCCCACCTGCCAGAGGGCCGGCAATGCCTCCCAAAAGCAGTGCCGTTTGCATAAAGCCTAAATTAGAACCTAAGCGTTCCGGAGGGGAAGCAGAAGCTACAATCGCCAGCGACGCCGGTACGAAACCATTGGCAAATCCCTGCAGCAATCGCACTGCAAGCAGTTCCCAAGGATTCCGTACAAAAGCTCCCAAGAAATAAACAGCCGCCAAGCTAAAGCCAGCCCGCAGCACCATGCGCCGCTTGCCGCTGCGGTCCGCCCGCCGCCCCCAATAAGGCGCCATAACAGCTGCAACAAAAAAAGTAATAGAAAAAATAAATCCGGTCCACCAATGGACCTCTTCCGTCGTAACACCTATCTCCAATAAATATAACGGTAAAAACGGCGTCAGCATCGTATAGCTTGCCCCGGAAAACATGCACGCCATAGCCAACAGCCAAACGGTTCGCTGCCAATGCATAGTTTTGCACCCCCTACAAAGCCTTCGACAGCCCTTAGGGACTGCTTTTTATTGTACATTTTAGTCTAGCCTATCTATTCGAAAAGGGCAATGTCATTATTTGCAAGCTTATCGAACTCTCACAACAGCATGACTCTCGCACATAAGTCCTAGGTCTAACGTATCGTTATCCATTGACAATAGACTCTGCTGTCTATATACTATTTTATAGATATTAATTTTTGCCAAGGCAAACTTCGCGAAAGCGGAGGACGCAAAGCCATGGGTCTACAGGAGATTCTCCCATGACCGCCAGGCTGCCAAAAGATAGTATTTAGTCTTTGGTCTGCTTCTCCGCGCTCAAAAGTTGCCGGTCAACAAAGGAGCGTTTATCATGAAAAATGGATCTACCGCCATGGAGTCATTGCAAAGTCTGGAAACATTCTTCACTAGCATTTGCAAAGATGCCGTTCTTTCGGCGCATGTGCAAAAGCATTCGCAGGAAATTATTGACGCCATGCTGCATATTACAAAAAAGTAAGTTAAGTAAAAGCCCTGTTGCTTGCCGTCGAAACGGCAGCAGCAGGGCTTTTGTTGTAGGACGGCCTCCCAAAAACACTATTTATGCTTCCGTAATTTCGGAAAAATAAATAACCGTTACCAAGTCCTCCATCGTCAACGCTTTGTTGTAAATGCTTTCAAAAAAACGCAATAACGCTTCTACTGAATCAATATCCGGATTCTGATGCTGCAAATCTTCCATGGTCAGCTGGGAAAAGCGTTTCGTCTTCGTCCGGTCAACACTGGCAGCATATAGCTTGCGTTTAGGTCCCATGCGCTTACCCACCGTAATCCAGACTACTGAATTTTCCGGGTATATGTTGCGTACATCTCCTAAACGCACTGTACAATTTTTAGTCCGGGCAATAAGCAGTTTTTCATGATGCGGCGATTGAAAGTTAAGAGCAAACATAATATCCCCCTTTAGCAACATTCACTTTTATTTGTAATCAGTATAGCTTTTTTTGTATAGCATTGCAAAACATTCATTTGCTTTTCCCTTTTCAAATACGCCGCAACTGCAATCCTCTTGCGACTTTGTTTATTCTGCTCGCACATTTCTAAAATTAAGACAGGAAAATTTTACGTCAACCGTCGCAAAACTTCCACTAGGCGCATATCACACAAAAAACCTTGCATATTACCCATATAGCGGTTATGCCGCGCCCGTTCCGACAACTCCTGCAGCCAGTCCCTCCGCTCGGCTACGGCAGGCCTTCTCACCGTCATTCCTGGCGCCACTCGCTGCGAATCAAAGGTCAGCATAGCATGCTCATACCTCGATAATACGCCTTCTTGGTATAAGCGCGCCGACAAATCACAAAGTTCGCCAAAAGAAGCATCTGTCGGATCATAATCCATGCGTAGCTCCGTCCAAAAAGGAGCTTCACGGGGTCGACCCATTTCAACTTTTTCCAAAGTGACTTCGTATTCCGTATTTCCATCTTGCAAGTCAAGCTGTTCCCAAGGCGGCAAATTTAATACCGATTCCTTTTTTTTCACAGTTCCACCCGCCATTCATTAATTATTTGTTTTTTCTATTATTTCTAAACAACTTGCTAAAATCCTCCTATTGTTTTACATTTTTTGTAAAACAATAGTTTGTTTATAATTCGACAGCTTTTTTCTAGTAGACAAAACGAACTTTTCCAGTGTATTATATAAAAAACGTCCAATATGTGACAACTGCAAAATTAATCGGCAATGAAGCCTCGGTGAATTGTTAATCAAACATTCACCGGGGCTTTTTATTATCTCAAGAAAGGACAGGTGATCGCGTATGATTCAATTATCTCAAATCCACAAATACTTTGGCAGCCTGCATGTACTCAAAGGCGTTGATCTTGCCGTCGCCGCCGGTGAAAAAATTGTCATCATCGGCCCCAGCGGCTCTGGGAAAAGCACGCTAATTCGCTGCATCAACCTCTTAGAACGCCCCACAGAAGGCTCTGTGGTAGTTTCGGGCACCGATTTAACGGCGCCAAGCGCGGATATCGCCAAAATCCGCCAGTCTATGGGCATGGTGTTTCAACAGTTTAATCTCTACCCGCATATGACGGTACTGGAAAATCTCACATTGGCTCCAGTCCGATTGCAAGGCGTTTCTCTAGAAGAAGCAAAAAAATCAGGCCTTGCGTATCTGGAACGGGTAGGTCTCAAAGAAAAAGCGGATGCCTATCCAGCACAGCTTTCCGGCGGACAGCAACAGCGTGTAGCCATCGCACGGGCTCTGAATATGCATCCGCAAGTCATGCTCTTTGACGAACCGACTTCCGCTTTAGACCCTGAAATGATTCAAGAAGTGCTGGATGTCATGACTTCTTTGGCTGACGAAGGCATTACCATGATCGTAGTCACCCATGAAATGGGCTTTGCCCGCAAGGTGGCCGACCGGGTCATCTTTATGGATGATGGCTGCATTCTCGAGGAGAATGATCCGGAAAGCTTTTTTACGAATCCCCAGAATGAACGAACCCAGTTATTTCTTAGCCGCATTAATCATGCGTAACCATAAAAACTTCAAAAAAACGAAGGAGACGATGTATGATGAAAAAGAAACTGTTAGGACTTCTTGCTGTTTTTGCTATGTCGGCCGTACTTTTGACCGGCTGCGGCAGTTCTCCCGCGACTAAACCGGGCGATGCGGCGGCTGCGCCAGACATCAAGGCCATTAAAGATCGAGGCGTACTCAATGTCGGCGTAAAGGTCGATGTCCCGAAATTTGGTTTTAAAGATCCTCAAACAGGGAAAATCGACGGTATGGAAATTGATTTAGCCAAAAAAATGGCGAAGAAAATTCTTGGCGATGAAAACAAGATTAACGTGCAAGCGGTAACGGCTAAAACCCGCGGTCCTCTGCTGGACAACGGCGAAGTGGATTTCGTTATTGCCACTTTTACCATCACCGAAGAGCGTAAACAAAGCTACAATTTTTCCGACCCGTACTTTAGTGACGGCGTAGCGTTGATGGTGAAAAAGAACTCCGGCATTCAGAGTCTGAAAGATCTTAACGGTAAAAAAGTGGGCGTAGCCCAAAGCGCGACCAGCAAAAAAGCTCTGATTGACGAAGGCAAAAAACAAGGTTTGAACATTCAATATCTGGAATTCGGCACATATCCGGAAATCAAAACCGCCCTCGACTCTGGTCGTATTGACTGCTTTTCCGTAGACGCCGCCATTCTCTTCGGCTATCTGGACGACTCGACGACCATCCTGCCGGATCGTTACAGTCCCCAGTTGTACGGCATTGCTTCCAAAAAGAGCAATACCGCTTTGGCCAATTTAGCGAATGACACGGTAAACGAAATGAAAGCATCCGGCGACCTAGACAAGCTCATTCAAAAATGGGGGCTGAAATAATCATGGGCCCCTTTGCCTGGTTCAAATGGCAGGCGCTATTTGCCGAATGGCCTGTTTTTCTGGAGGGTTTCGCCATGACAATTGCGTTATCCGTCTTGGCGCTGCTCCTCTCCCTGACGCTGGGCATCCTTTTCGGCGTCCTCGGGACGGCTCAATACCGGCCGCTCCGCTGGCTGAACCGCATTTACGTCGAGTTTATCCAGAATACGCCGTTAGTCATCCAGATTTTCTTTCTGTATCACGCCCTGCCTCATTGGGGCCTCATGCTGCCGGTCTTTACGGTTGGCGTTTTAGGAATCGGCTTCTATCATGGCGCCTATATCGCCGAAGTTGTCCGCGCCGGCATCCTGGCTGTTTCTAAGGGACAGCATGAGGCAGCGTATTCTCAAGGGTTTTCCTATTGGCAAGCGATGCGCTACATTATTCTGCCCCAGGCTAAGCGCATGGCCTATCCGCCACTAACCAATCAGGCGGTCAGTCTGATTAAAAACACTTCGGTTATGGCCATGGTTGCCGGCGGCGATCTCATGTACCAAGCGGATTCTTGGGCCAGCGCTAATCTATATTACGGCCCAGCCTATGTCATTACCGGCCTTCTCTATCTGGCCCTTTGCTTTCCGCTGGCTACCTATGCGCGTCGTATGGAGCGCCGCTTGGAGGTGTCGCTGTAATGTCTGAATTATTACAACCCGATATTCTCCGCTTTTTAGGGGAAGGTTTATTGACGACGCTATATATATCTGTAGCCTCCATCATTCTCAGCCTTCTCTTCGGCACCTTGCTGGGAGTGGCTCGCTATTCCGGCCATGCCATAGCCGCGCCGTTGGCGGCTACCTATATCGAAGCGGTTCGCAACACGCCCCTTTTACTCTTCATTTTGGCCGCCCGTTTTATGACGCCCTTGCCGCCTATCCAGGCTGGCGTAACCGCGATGACCGTCTTTACAAGCGCGATTATCGCCGAAATCGTCCGCGGCGGCTTGAATTCCATTTCCAAAGGACAATGGGAGGCAGCCTCGTCGCAAGGATTCGGCTACTGGCAGACGCTGCGTTTTATCATTCTGCCCCAAGCCTTTCGCAACATGATTCCGCCTCTGGTTTCCCAGTGCACCACCGTCATCAAGGATACTTCTTTTGTTTGGGCCGTGGGCATTGAGGATTTGACAGGCAAGGGCATGATCATCATGGGAAAATACGGCTCCACCGCTCAGGTCTTCACTATGTTCGGCATGATTGCCTGCGCCTACTTTATCTTGAACTATTCCTTGTCCCAGTGGGCCCGGCAACAACAACAGCGGTTGCTGCGCAGTTTATAAGACATAATGTAAAGAAAAAAGAGAAAGAGCCCGCCTTAGGCAGGGTTCTTTCTCTTTTGCAGCGAACTAAGCTTACAAAGCAAGAATGAAACAAAGGAGAGGTTCCCATGCATTTACTGCTGGTTGGAGGCGGCCGCAGCGGCGCTGAACTACTAAAACTATTTCAAAATATCTCCGAGGTATCAGTAGCAGGTATTGTCGACGTCAAAACCGACGTCGTTGGCATTCAATTGGCCAAAAGCTTACGAATCCCTACTTACCAGAATTTAAAAGAAGCCTTGCATAATCCTGTGGTCGATGTGGTTTTGAACATTACCGGCAATCCGGAAGTACAGCGGCAAATTGAAGAATATAAACCAGACAAAGTACAGCTTGTTGACGGCTATATTACCTCCATCTTATACCACCTCTTAAAAGCGCAGGTTCTCATGTATGAAGAATTAGGCGGGCAGCTGCAAGCCTTAAGCCAGTCTACAGATGAAGCCAAGGAACATATACATAAGACTCACGACGTCATTGACTTCATCAAAAACGTCTCCCAACAAACCAATCTCCTGGGCCTCAACGCCGCCATCGAAGCGGCCCGCGCCGGTGAACAAGGAAAAGGATTTGCCGTCGTAGCCAGCGAGGTGCGCAAGCTGGCCGACAACAGCGTTGAAGCCACGAAAAAGATCACCGACATTCTCACCAAAGTGGAAAGCTCTATGCAAGTGGTCGTTTCCGGGATTGAAAACACTTCTAAGCTCGCAGAAAAACATATGTGCCACGAAAAAAGCCTCTAACAGAACCTTCGAAACTTGAACTGGAGTCAAGGGAGTACTCGTAGGGTACGAATGAGGCAAGCGGAAATTAAACGAAAATCAGAAATAAATTTTAGGATAAAAGAAACCAGCGTTTTTTGAAACGCTGGTTTCTTCATTTAAACGATCTTGGTGGTCCAATCTTCCACATTCCAAATGTGGGTTACCCAGTCTTCATAAAACTCCGGTTCATGGGACACCAAGAGAACAGTTCCTTTAAATTCCTGCAGCGCCCGCTTGAGCTCGGCTTTGGCTTCCACGTCCAAATGGTTAGTCGGCTCGTCGAGCACCAGCCAGTTGATTTCTTTAAGCATCAGCTTGCATAGGCGTACTTTGGCGCTTTCCCCTCCGCTGAGCACCATGATCTGGCTGGTAATATGCTCATTCGTCAGGCCGCAGCGCGCCAAGGCCGCCCGTACTTCATAATTGGTCATGCCGGGATATTCCTGCCAGACCTCTTCAATAGCCGTATTGGTATTGTGGCGAGTAGATTCCTGCTCAAAATAACCAGTAAACAGGTATTCTCCTTGAACGACCTCGCCGGCAAAGGGTTTGATTTCTCCCAACAGCGTCTTAAGAAGTGTAGATTTTCCCAGGCCGTTGACGCCCCGGATCGCTACCTTCTGTCCTCGTTCAAGCAAGATATCCACTGGACGGGTCAACGCCTCATCATAGCCCAGCACCAGACCTTTCGCCTCGACAATGGTCCGGCTTGGCGTACGGGCTTCGCGGAAAGAAAAGGAAGCAGTCATCTTTTCCCTAGGTTTTTCTAAAATCTCCATCTTATCCAGGCGCTTCTTGCGGCTGTTAGCCATGCCGCGCGTAGCTACGCGGGCTTTGTTGCGGGCAATGAAATCCTCCATGCGTTCTACTTCCTGCTGCTGCCGTTCATAGGCCCGGATCTCCTGGTTCTTCCGCACCGCATAGGCCGCCTGGAATTGATCATAGTCACCGCTGTAGCGAGTCAACACGGTATTTTCTACGTGATAAATGACATTGACCACTTCATTCAAGAAAGGAATGTCATGAGAAACAAGAATAAAGCTATTTTCATAGGCCTTCAAGTAGCCCTTAAGCCATTCAATATGCTCAAAGTCCAAGTAATTGGTAGGCTCATCGAGAATCAAAATAGTGGGATTTTGCAAAAGCAGCTTGGTCAGCAGAACTTTGGTCCGCTGGCCGCCGCTCAGATCCGCCACATCTCGATCCAGACCAATTTCACCTAAACCCAGACCGTTCGCCACTTCCTCAATTTTAGCGTCCAGAATATAAAAGCCGCTATGTTCCAGAGCGTCTTGAATTTCACCCACAGAGGCCATCATTTCGTCCATTTCTTCTGGAGACGCCTCGCCCATTTTCTCATACAAAGCCAACATTTCCGCTTCCATATCGAACATCGCCTGAAAGGCTTCCCGCAGCACTTCCCGAATGCTCTTGCCCCGGCTAAGAACCGTATGCTGATCCAAGTAGCCCACCGTTACCCGGCTAGACCAGGCCACTTTGCCTTCATCCGGCGTCAGTTGCCCGGTAATAATATTTAAAAAGGTAGACTTTCCCTCGCCATTGGCGCCAACCAAGCCTACATGCTCTCCTTTAAGCAAACGAAAGGATACGTCCTGCAAAATCTGACGAGCCCCAAAGCCTTGGGACACATTTTCAACGGTCAATACGCTCATGTTTTTCTCCTTGAAAAATTCATACTCATTCACTCACAGATAGCTTATATTTTAACGTGTCGAAGCCCTGGCTGTCAAAGGAAAAGTGCTTTTCACCACTCGTTCTCTTGCCAGGCTGCAGGCATCGTGCTATGATAAAATTTAGAATCATATAGCAAGCTAGGGGGGCCAGAAGCGGCTGGCTGAGATACGGATCCTCATTCCGTGACCCTTTGACCTGATCTGGATTATACCAGCGTAGGAAAAGCTCCCATGCATGCCATGCAAGCGCATTCTCCGCAGAATGCGCTTTTGTTTTTTCCTCACCTTGTTCATTTGCTTGCTTTGCAAAAAAGAAAGAAGGTATCTTCATGCAAACACCGTTAAAAACCATTCGCTTTCCTCATTTTTTCTTTCTCTGGTTCGGCGCCGCCGTTTCCATGGCGGAAATACTGGCCGGAGGCCTCTTAGCTCCCCTAGGATTTGAAGACGGCTTACTGGCTATTTTAGGCGGCCACGCTCTAGGAACAATGCTGCTGGTTCTCTGCGGGCTGATCGGCTTTCGCGAAGGACTTTCCGCTATTGAATCCACACGCATTTCTTTTGGCGTCTACGGGGCTAAACTGTTTTCTCTCTTCAATATTTTACAGTTGGTTGGCTGGACCTCGATTATGATCCTGGCCGCCGCCCGCTCGTTAAATGAAACCAGCCGCCACCTTTGGCAAATCGATCAATACGGCCTCTGGTGCCTTCTTGTGGGCGCGCTAGTGCTGCTTTGGATTATCTTGGGCCGCGAAACCGGCTGGAAAAAAGCTAACATGGCTGCCGCTTTGCTTTTATTTGCTTTGACCATCGTCATGAGCAGCGTTGTCTTTGCCGACACTACGGTTCTGAGCAAGCCCGCCGCAGGAGGCATGCCCTTTGGCGCTGGCTTTGAGCTCAGCGTGGTTATGCCCCTTTCCTGGCTGCCTCTTATCGCCGACTACACCCGTTTCGCCCGTTCCGGTCAAGGAGCCGCCTGGGGCAGCGGCCTGGGATATTTTCTCGGCAGCTGCTGGATGTACATTATCGGCCTTAGCGTGGCTCTTGTCGCAGGTCAAGCTGACCCCGCAGGCATGCTGCTGGCGGCCAATCTGGGGCTTTCCGTTTTAGCCATCGTTCTTTTAGCCACCATTACCACCACCTTTATGGACGCCTACTCCGCCGGCGTCAGCGTACATACGCTGCTGCCTGGGTTTAATGAAAAGCATGCGGCTTTAGCAGTAACCGTCGCCGGTACCTTGCTGGCTCTCGGCGTCGACATGGAACAATATGAAGGTTTCCTGCTCCTGATCGGTTCGGTCTTCGCACCGCTCTTCGCGATCCTGCTCAGCGACTATTTTCTCTTAGGCAACCGCCAGCTGCGTCCCGGTCTCATGGTCAACTGGCTGGCTCTAGTCATTTGGGCCTTGGGCGTCGCGCTTTACTATCAACTGCTCAAGCTTGATCTAATAGTCGGCGCTACTGTGCCGGTCATGTTTGCCACTGCGTTTACTTATATCCTCGTAGGGAGGTTTGCGGCCAAATGGAGCTTGCAGAAAGACTCGCTGAAAACATCTGCTTAATTCAAAAACAACGCCCCTTGGTACATCAAATTACCAACCAAGTAACTATGCAGGATTGCGCCAACATCACCTTAGCCATCGGCGCTTCCCCTGTCATGGCTAACGCTCCGGAAGAAGCCGCGGAAATCACGGTTCACGCTAAAGCGCTAGTGCTTAACCTGGGAACTTTGCAGCCCCGCAGCGCTGAAGCCATGCTTATGGCGGGAAAAGTAGCCAAAGCCCAAGGCGTCCCCATCGTGCTGGACCCAGTAGGCGTCGGCGCTACCCGCCTGCGGCAACAGACTGCCGCCAGGTTGCTCCTTGAATGTCCCCCTGATATTATCCGGGGCAACTTAGCGGAAATCGCGGCTCTAGCAGGACAGACGATCGCCAGTCCCGGCGTTGATGCGTTAAAAGAGGCGGCCCAAGCCGCAGAAACTGCTTACTTTCTGGCTAAAAAGCTGCACTGCGTCGTGGCGGTTTCGGGTGAAACCGATTGGATTGCCTCTCCAGACCAGCAAACAGCCTGCCTGCATAATGGCGTACCCATGCTGCGTTTCGTAACAGGTACAGGCTGTATGAGCAGCTCCCTTATTGGCTGCGCTGCAGCGGTTTCTCCCGCTTGGGAAGCAGCCATAACCGGCCTTGCTTGCATGGGCATTGCCGGAGAGCTGGCCGCAGCCAATTTAACTTCTTCTCAAGGAACCGGCAGCTTCCGCACCGGCTTATTTGACGCCGTCTCCACCTTGACCGGCGCTACGCTGCGCCAACACCTGCGCTTGCAACTATCATCCGCTTCAGGAGGTGCCTAATGTCAATTCGTCCGCTTGCTTTTACCGCTTTGTTTGTAGCCTTAGGCGTGCTTTTGGGCCACTTGGTCTACATTCCCATCGGCATTGCCAAATGCTTTCCCATGCAGCACGCCATCAATGTTCTTTTAGCCGCCCTCTTAGGCACACGTTACGCCGTCAGCGGCGCTTTCACCATTTCCCTCTTGCGCAATCTTCTTGGCACTGGTTCGCTCTTAGCCTTCCCCGGCAGTCTCTGCGGCGCTTTCCTGGCAGGCTGGCTCTTCCGCCGCACCGGTCACATTGCCGGCGCCGTAGCCGGCGAAATCATCGGAACCGGCCTCATAGGCGGCTTACTGGCGTATCCGGTAGCCTCTTGGTTTCTCGGCTCGCAAGTCGGCGCTTTTTTCTTCATCATCCCTTTTCTAATCAGCACTACCGGCGGCAGTCTGATTGCGTACGTATTGTATCGCACGCCGTTGACCATGGTTCTGCAAAAACGTTTATCTTCGCATTGAACAAGGCAACTACAAGGCGCGCAACGCAGAGAGTAACAGATTGCAATCTTTTATAACTCATTGATGAAAAACGTGTTTCGCCATACGCGGAGCACGTTTTTTTATAGTCCTTAGCAACATTGCTTCATAACAAAACATCGGCTTCTTATTCCAAGTTATTCCTAGCAATCCAGATAAATCAGCTCTCTTTTACCTAAAATAACGATAAATCAGCATAAAAGAGTAAAAATAGATTGACAGCACAATTTGCGGCATGCTATTTTATTGTTCGTTGGATTTATTTTATTATTTTAAGCAGGAGGCATTTATGGAACAAAAACAGCATGTACAAATCGTCGTCGCCGATCCTACCGCCTTAGGTCTATTTGGCTTGGCCATTGTCACCTTTGTCGCCGCTTCGCAGAAGCTGGCCTGGACAACCGGTATTTCCTTCATCATTCCCTGGGCCGTTTTTCTCGGCTCCGCCGCACAGCTCATGGCCTGTGTTTACGACTTCAAACATAATAATATCTTTGGCGCTACCGTATTCGGCGCTTACGGCCTCTTTTGGATTGGAGTCGCTTCTTGCCTGCTTATTAAGATCGGGGCTTTCGGGCCGCAATTAGCCGCTTCCGTTGATATCCAGCAATTAGGCTTTGCTTACTTCGGTTATTTTATTTTCTCGATCTTCGCAACCATAGCCGCTACGGCTGCTCACAAAGTTCTCTTAAGCATTATGATCCTTATTGATGTGCTCCTTCTTTGCCTCTCTCTCGACGCCTGGGGCGTAGGAGGTCACTTGCCCCACGCGGTGGCAGCCTGGTCGGAGCTGACTATTGCTTTGCTGTCTTTCTACGGCAGCGGCGCCACCTTCCTCAATAAATTTTTCAATCGCCCTCTTCTTCCTTTAGGCAAAGGACTGCAGCTTTTCAAATAAAATAAGCCGTGCAAATGCACGGCTTATTTTATTGCTCCTTCGCTTCCGCCAAAAGCGCTTCGATCTTGGGCGTACAGCGCTTACCCCCGCAAGAGCCGCTGCCGGCGCCTGTAGCTTTTTGCACTTCCGCCACTGTTTTAGCGCCGCCGCGAATGGCTTTTTTCATGACGGCCCGTGAAATGCCCTTGCATAAGCAGACCTTAGTCAACTTATCGAGCAGTTCTTCATTCAGTTCCTGAGTCATCTTCGCACTCCTTTAAGCTGCACCTAAACAAGAATCCAACACGTCCTGGCCAGCAGCAATGTCGTCAGCTAGGCAATACTGCAAAGAAATTTTAAGAAAAACCGCTACGCGGTCCTTTGAAAGGAACGTCACACAGAACAGTGAAAATATTGAACAAGAGAACCGGAGTCGCGAGAGGGTTCGACTGAGGCTGCGGTGACCGTGATTGTATTTGAGACTTTTATTGGAGCAAGACGGTCCGCAGGACGCAAAAGCAGGGTAAGGTGGATGACAGTTTCGCCTGTTTGAACGCAGCGAGTTAAGAAACTGCCGCCTTAGCCTACTTTTGCGAGGCGTGCGCAAATCTTGTCTCAAATACAATCACGGCCACCGTTTATACAAAAGCTCCCAGCCCTTGGTAACCCTAGGTTTTTCAGCCGTAAAAACTTATAAATTCTGGTATAGCAAAAAATAAGCCGGGCCAGACAAAGACTTTCTCGTCAGGCCCGGCTTCATTGCCGATTTTTTTACAGAAGGATCTGCGATAACACATAACCAACAGCGCAACCAGTTCCCACGCCAATCAGACCGGGAATGATAAAGCTGTGATTGATGATAAATTTACCAATTCTTGTCGTGCCCGAACGGTCAAAGCCGATGCAAGCCAAATCGCTAGGATAGGTCGGCAAAACAAAGTAGCCGTACGCTGCGGAAAAGAACGCCACCATCACTTTAGGATCCACCCCAAGGCTGATGCCCATGGGCGCAATAGCCGCCAAGGCGGCTCCCTGGCTATTAACCAGCTTGGATACCAAGAAGAGGACAATGGCATACATCCAAGGCTGCGTAGCCACTACGCCTGCCAAAGCGTTTTTCAACAACGTAAAATGAGATTCGAAAAAGGTATCGCTCATCCAAGCCACGCCAAATACGGAAATAATTGCCGTCATGCCTGCTTTGAAAACAGCGCCGTTGGCAATTTCGCGAGTATTCACCTTGCAGGCCATCAAAATAACTGCGCCGGCAATCAGCATCAGCATCTGAATGACCAAGTTCATCGACATAGGCTTCATTTTTCCAGGAGCGCCAAAAACAGGGCGCAGTTCCGGAATAGCCCCTAAGGCAACCACTACCAAAATCGCGGAGAAAAAGATCCATGTAGCCCAGTAAGCCTCTTTGGGAAATACTTTATCCAGCAAGGTTTCGGATCCGCCGTAAATATACTCTTTCTGCTCCGGATCTTTAAGCTTAGCTTGAAACTCCTCGTCTTTATCCAAATCCTTGCCGCGCCGCAAGCTCCATAACGCCGCCATTAGCACGCCGGCCAGCGAAGCCGGCATAGCCACCGACAAAAGCTGAATAATACCGATGCTCTGCCCTACGCCATGAGAAGCCGCAAAAATAGAAACCATGGAGACTACCGCCACCGATACGGGAGACGCGCAGATGCCCATCTGGGAAGCCACAGAAGCAACCGCCATCGGCCGCTCGGGACGAATCCCTTTTTTTAGAGCGATATCATAAATAATCGGGAACATCGTATACACCACATGGCCGGTACCACAAAGCACCGTCAACGTCCAAGTCGTCAGCGGCGCCAAAATCGTGACATACTGCGGGTGGCGACGCAGCAGGCGCTCGGCAAACTGCATCATGACGTTCAGCCCTCCAGCAGTTTGCAATACCGAAGCGCAGCTAATCACCGCTAAAATAGTAAGAATAACATCCACGGGAGGTTTGCCGGGCTGCAACCCAAAACCAAAAGAAAGAACAAAAAGTCCGATGCCGCTGATTAGGCCCAAGCCCATACCTCCAAAACGGGTCCCAACAAGCAGGCAGGCTAGAATGACTAAAAACTCCATTACTAGCATAAGTTTGTTTTACTCCTCTCTATACATTATTTTAAAAAAATATAGCTTTTATACTGTATCATGTTCTCATAAATACGGCTCTATTTTATTATTATTTAATTTTTATGCAGTTTATTTATTCTTATTTGTAATGTTCGAAATTATATTTTTTATTTTTATTCTTGCCTAAACCGCAAAGCTATACAAGGAGAAAAAAACAGGACAGTGCTGCAAATCAGCACTGTCCTGTTTCATTCTTCTAAAAGTGAGCCCCGCCGCCACCGGATACCACGGCGCCTTCTTCCGTAACGGCTACAACCGCTTTGCGAAGCAGCGCCAGCATATCTAAAAGCTCTGTTTCCGTACTGACCAACGGCGGCATAAAAACAACCACATCTCCCACCGGACGGATGAATAACCCGTACTCGCGCGCCTTCAAACAAACCCGGGCGCCCATAGTTTCGCCCCAAGGGTAGGGTGTTTTGGATTTCGCATCCTGCATAAGCTCAATCCCGACGATCAAGCCGCGTTGTCTTGCGTCGCCTACATGCTCCAAAGAAGCAATACTCCTAAGTGCCTCAGCCACACAGGCAACCTTTTTCTCCAAGCCTGCAATCACCTTGTCGTCGCGAAATATTTTCAGGCTGCCCAGCGCTGCTGCGCAAGCCAGCTGATTGGCCGTATAGGAATGCCCGTGATAAAAAGTACGCTTTGACTCCATATCGCCCAGGAAAGCATCGAAAATTTTCTGCGTTGTCAGCGTAGCCGCCAACGGAACATAGCCCCCGGTAATACCTTTAGAAAGAGCCATAAAATCCGGGCTGACTCCTTCATGTTCGCAGGCGAACATTTTTCCGGTACGGCCAAAACCGGTAGCCACTTCATCGGCAATAAGATGTACCTTATACTTTTTCGTTAATTGACGCACCGCCGCTAAATAGCCCGGAGGCGACATCAGCATGCCTGCTGCCGCCTGCACCAGCGGTTCCACGATTACAGCGGCAATTTCTTGATGATGCGCCGCTAAAAGCGCCTCCATCTCTTGCAAGCACTGCTTGGCGCAGGTTGTTACGTCCTGACTGCAGTGATAGCAGGAAGGCGACGGCGCCTGCATCGTTTTAAACAAAAGCGGTTGGAAGGTACGATGAAAAAGATCAACACCGCCGACACTCACCGCGCCAATCGTATCGCCGTGATACGCCTGCGTTAAAGCTACAAATTTTTCTTTCTTTGGCTGCCCTTGATGACGCCAGTATTGAAAAGACATTTTCAAAGCCACTTCTACTGCCGTAGAGCCGTCATCCGAATAGAAGACCTTCTTCAGTCCATCCGGCGCCAACGCTACCAACTGCTCCGCCAGTTCAGCCGCCGGAATATTGGCCAAGCCCAATGCGGTACTATGTGCTACCTTTCCTAATTGCGCAATGATGGCTTCGTCAATTTCGCGCCGCTGATGCCCATGGATATTAACCCATAGAGAAGATACGCCGTCATAGTAGCTGCGCCCTTCCGTGTCGGTCAGTTTTATGCCTTTTGCTTCGCAAATTACGGTCTGCTGATTTTCCAGCCACCCTTGCATCTGCGTAAACGGATGCCATACATACTGTTTATCTTGTTGTTCTACCAGATTTTCTTTCATGAAACCCACCATCCTCGTTAACCTTTTTTTGCAGTTAGTTAACCATATGTATTAAAGAAAAGAGCGCTTGTAAACGCTCTTTTTATATTGTAACGTATTTTGTTCGTGTTGTAAAATATCATCCCATGAATTCAGTTTCATCTTCCTGCATCAATTTGCTGCAATTCCGCTGCTATCCACTCGTAGACACGGGGAGATGCCGCCACCAGCGAAATCTTCCGATCATTTCGAAATGAATGTACCACTCCCCCGGCCTCTGTCACCAGCAAAACACCTGCCGCCGCATCCCAAGGGGACAAATTCATTTCCCAATAGCCGTCAAAAGATCCTTCCGCTACACAGGCTAAATCATACGCTGCCGCGCCAAAACGCCGCACCGCCCGAGTTTTAAGAAGTAACGAATTAAAATAGTCCAGATTATTCAAAGGATGCGTAGCCACATCATAAGGAAAGCCTGTCGCTAACACACAAGACTCCAGTGACGGTTTATCCGAAACCTGCAGCAACACACCGTTTTTTCTCGCGCCGCCGTCTTTTACCGCCGAAAAAAGCTGGTCCAGCATCGGCACATAAACAACGCCCAATACACTTTCTTGTTTATACTGCAACGCGATGGAAACAGCAAAAATTGGCAGGCCTTGCGCATAATTCGTCGTACCGTCCAACGGATCTACAACCCAGCAGTATTCGCCCTCCGGTCCGCTTGCTCCTGATTCTTCCGACATAATGGCGCAAGCAGGAAATTCACGGCGCAGCGCCTCCAAAATCATTGTTTCTGAACGAACATCTACTTCGGTCACTAAATCAATCCCGCTGCTTTTGGTCTGCACCAACAAGTCGCGTCGCCCTAAAGACTCCTTTTGCATCGCCCCAACTTTTCTCGCTAAGGCGCTAACCACCTGCAAAGCATGTTGTAAATCCATTTCTAAAGCCCCTTTCTCCAGACAAGTAACGGAAAGCTTTCCCTATCGCTGACAGCCTTCTGGTATTAAATTCTGTCCAGCCTTCCAATCCCCTGCCTATCAAAAGATCCCTTTAGGTTTACGAACCCTACAGCGACTTTTAAAAAATTGGCAGTGTACCAAAAAGAACAGCCTGCTTAAACCGCCTGGAGTCAGTCGCCACAACGTTCTATAGGATCATGCAAGTATGTAACTTGCTCTTCGCTGCACATGCCCCGGCGCAATTGCTTGGCCCAAAGGCATTTGCGCAGCAAGGCCTTGCGGTTTCCTTCCGCCAAATAGCCGTAAAAGCCCACCAAAAAAACGGCACGCAGCATTTGCCTGGTGCCGTTTTGGCACGCATACGATTCTCGCACAAAAAAATCAATATCATCCACAGCCTGCATGACCCGGCTTGCCAGATCCCTCTGAGAACTGGAAAAACATTCTACCGCTTGACCATGGCAAGAAATCACGTCAATACTTAAAGCTTGCATGTCTCTGCCATTATTTTGCATTTTTTCCGCCAATTCCAAAATACGCTGTCCAGATCGCAATACTTCCTGCGCCCATTTCACCATCGGTTGTGTTTCGTAAGCTGCGTACTGCATCAACGACCCCATCCCTTCATGTCTGTTTTGCTGTCATTGTTATTAATAGCAAAAGCCATGCCAAAAGAAAAAGGCCTGATTCCAGGCCTTTCGGTCTAGTTAGCGCACCATTTCGTACATCCCGGTACAAATTAACGTTCAACTGTACGCATGGGTACACCCTGCGCCATCGACTACTCTTCACCTTCCGGTTGTCGTTTGGAATATAAGCGACTATAAATCGCTCTGCGTGTCAAGCCCATATATTGAGCTGCAGCTGTCTTATTGCCATCAAAACGCTTCACGACACTTTCGATAATGCGCCGCATAAAATCGTCTAAATCAAAGCCTTCTTCTGGCAGTACAAAATCATAAGGGTTCAGCAAGCATTGCATTACCGGCCCCTTTTCAGACACCCCCACAGGCAAATCCTTCAGAGCGATACGCCCCGGCGGCAAAAACAAAGTAACCCGTTCCACTACATTGCGCAGCTCCCGTACATTTCCAGGCCAGGAATAACAGCGTAAATATTGCTTGGCCGAATCAGTCAATTGATATTTACCACCAGCTTTTTGCTGTAAAAACGATTCAAAGAGAGGCACAATATCCTCGACTCGTTCCTGAAGAGGAGGTATCAATATACGTCCCACATGCAACCGATAGTATAAATCTCTCCGAAACTCGCCGCTATCGGCCATGTCCTGCAAATTTCGATTCGTAGCGCAAATAAGGCGCACATCGCATTTTATCTTTTTTAGGCCGCCTACGCGGTAGAATTCATGCTCTTGCAGCACCCGCAGCAGCTTCGCCTGCAGTTCTAAGGGCAGCTCGCCGATTTCATCCAAAAATAAGGTTCCGCCCTGGGCCAAATCTAGTTTGCCTTTCTTACCAGTTCGCAGTCCGCCGGTAAAGGCGCCAGCTTCATAACCAAACAGCTCGCTTTCAAACATGTTGGCGTTTAAGGCCGCACAATTCACATCAATAAATGGCTGACCATGACAGTCCGCTCCATGATGCACAATACGCGCCAAAATTTCCTTGCCGGTTCCGGTCTCGCCTTCAATCAGCACCGGTACGCTGCGATCCAAATGAAACCGCTGCGCCCATTCCACCGCCTGTTTCATCGCTGGCGAGGCCACCACAATTTCAGTCGCCCCTCCATATCCCAGCTCCGTACGCAAACGAGACAGTTCATCACGAGCTTCTTTAATTTCCGCTTCGACGCATTCGCTAAAACGCTCGGTCAAAAGTTTATTTTCCCGCCGCAAGGCTAAGTGCTCTTCCATGCGGCTTATCTGCAGCGCAACTTCGTCCAATTGCAGCGGTTTTTGCAAGTAATCATACGCTCCGGCTCGCAAAGCCGCTACCGCCGACTGTACATCGCCAAAAGCAGTACACATTACCACTTCAAACTCATCACGACCAGGCTCTTCCTTTAAGCACTCCAATAATTCCAAACCCGACATGCCAGGCATGCACAGATCCGTAAAGACCAAGTCAAAACGATTTTGATGAAACAATGCCAGCGCTTCCTCGCCGGACGCACATTTCCATACAGCATGCCCTTTTCCCTGCAGATAATCCGTCAGCATCGTACGTATCAGCAAATCATCATCTACAATCAAAATCCGCATAAGCCCACCTCGTTCCACAACCGTCCGCATTTTCCAAACTCCTTGGGGAAAAAGCCAACGCTGCACGCCTCTTAAAGAGACATCTGTTTATTTATATTCTTAAACTCTTGGCAGCCGTTTACTCCTGGCAATCACGAAAAAAAACCCAAGCAAAAAAAAGTTCCACGCCTCGAACCTCAACCGGCCCGCAAAGGGTATCGGCTTCTCCTTCTACGCCATAAAGGGCTACGAACTTTCTATACTCTTGCAAGCTGCCCTCTTCAGAACAGTGAAACCATACTGTCGCCCGCCTTGCGCCGACCCGTTCCGCTTCTAAGAGCGCCAAGGCTGTGCGATATAAAAATTGATATTTTACATGCACAAGACTCTGCCCCAACAAGCCCAGCTGAGCCGATAAAAATTCAGTCCGCGAGTCGTCTTCCGTTTTAGGACTGTCTTCACGCTCTACGGTCGCCGTTTTTCCCTTTAGACGCAGCCATTCCTGCACTGACGGCCCCATAGCATTGCAAGCCGTCGCTTCCAACATCATCACAACCAGTTCTCTTTGCTGGTTACACGCCAGTACATACAAATCACTGCGCGACGGTACGCCGCCCTTTGGCAAGGGTAAGCGATACTCAGGAAAAGCGAAAAGTTTTTTCAAGCCTTGCAACCTTGGCTGCCTGGCCGCCATAGCCAGCACGTAAGCAGGCAGTTCCTCATCCTGCCACCAAAGCTGCGCCATATGCCGCAGTTCCTTGGAGCACTCCCATTGCGCCGAATTGCCCAGATACTCCTTCCAACGTTCCAACGAATCTAAGGGAACATGCATGCGCATTCACCCAGCCTCCCATCATTTCCGGTTTTCATGCGCCTTAGTATTTATTTTCTGCAGCATCATCGCAAATTGCTTTCGCTCCGTTTCGTCCAAGCATGCTGTAAGCTGTTTAGCAAAATAGCGATACCCTTCATCCTCCAGTTGAATCAGCTGCTCTCCTTTTGGCGCCAGATGAATATGATATACTCGCAGATCTTCTTGAGACTGACATTTGTACACATATCCCTTCTGCACTAATTTCTGTACAATCGCCGTTACTGTCGATTTTTTCACTTGAAATTTTTCTACAAGATCACGAAAAGTGGGCCGCCCTAACTCCCGTACTGCATGAAGATAATGCAGCTGCGTCAGGGTCAGCGCGCAAAGATCCGTTCCTGCTTCCGCCTTTTGCCGATGCTCTCTCACAGCCTGCCGCATCACGCAAGAAATCGCTTCAATGGTCTCTACCACCAGATCTTCTATTTGCATTCCCAAGTCCGGCTCCTTTCGCCAGCAAACGCCAAGCAGTCACTAAAAAGAACTAGCTTAGCTCCCTAACCAATTCCGATTATTTAAAGATATATAAATATGCTTTTGTCTTATATTCGTCGATTATTAAGTTTTCCCTGCCTTGCCCGCATACCGCTATCGAGCAAAAAACACTAAAGAGAACTTCAAATTATCAATGTTTATACCTCGCACAAGTCAACTAGTAAAATAGTGTTTCACTAAAGGAAAGAAGGACCGCTAAAGCGGTCCTTCTAGTCTTTTTGACGATCACGCAGCGCCCGTTCCATATCTCGCTTAGCATCGCGTTCAGCCAAGTCCTGTCGTTTATCATACAGCTTTTTACCGCTGGCCAGCGCCAGTTCTATCTTGGCTTTGCCCCGAGAAAAGTATATTTTCAAGGGCACCAAAGAAAACCCTTTTTCCCTGGTTTTTCCCAGAAGACGGTTAATTTCCTGACGATGCAGCAGCAGCTTGCGCGGTCGCAGGGGCTCATGGTTAAAACGATTTCCCTGGTCATAGGGGCTAATATGCATTTGCAGCAAAAACACTTCACCGTTTTCGATGCGAGCATAGCTATCTTTCAAATTGGCCTTGCCGGCGCGCAAAGACTTGACTTCCGTGCCAGTTAAGACAATACCGGCTTCGAACGTCTCATGTATATGATAATCGTGGCGGGCTTTGCGATTTTCCGAGGCAATCTTGATTCCCGCCCCATTTTGACTCATTGCTTTTTCCTCCTCTTGCTTTTGACCCTGTCAGCTGGCTTGCCGCGTGTTCCCGCCGCAGGCTCTTTACCTGCCTGGCGTTTCGGCTTATGAACCGCATTCTGTTTCTTCGCGGCAACAGGGCGCGTCCTTTTTTCATCCCCAACGCCCTTAGGCTGCTTTTCTCCGCCGGCAACCAGTTGAAAATCAATGGTCCGTTCCAGAGAATTCACGCGCGCCACTCGGATGGTCACCGACTGTCCTAGTTGGAATAGGCGACGCGTCCTTTCGCCCAGCAGGCAGTAACGTTCTTCAATAAATTGATAGTAATCGTCATCCAGCGTAGAAATATGCACAAGCCCTTCCACGCCATTATCCAGTTCCACAAAAAAGCCAAAAGCCGTTACACTGCTGATCACGCCGGCAAACTCTTCGCCAATAAAGCGTTCCATATATTCTACCAGCTTCAGCTGCACCGTTTCCCGCTCCGCTTCCGCCGCCGCCCGTTCTCGCTGTGAGCTATGCAGGGCAATTTCAGGCAGTTCCTTCTCCAGTTTTTCCCGCCGCTTGCCTTTAAATCCTTTTTGCAGCCACTCCCGCAGCATGCGATGCACAATCAAATCCGGGTAGCGCCGAATCGGCGAAGTAAAGTGTGTATAGTACGGCGCCGCCAGACCAAAATGCCCCAAGTTTTCCGCTTCATACCGCGCCTGTTTTAAGGAGCGCAGCATGACGGTACTGACAATTTTTTCCTCCGGACGTCCGGCAATGCGAGTCAGAATTCGTTGCAGCGCCTCGGGACGTATTTCCCCTTGGGTACGCCGCAATTGCTCGCCAAAGTTATTCAGCAATAAATCCAGCTTCAGCAATTTTTCCGGATCCGGGTTTTCATGCACCCGGAACAAGAAAGGCAGCTTCAGACGATGCATATGCTCCGCCACTGTTTCGTTCGCCACCAGCATAAATTCTTCGACAACCGACTCGGCGATTGTGCGAACGCGACGGACAATTTCCTGAGGCCGCCCTTCGTCATCCAATTTCACCTTGAGCTCTGGAAAATCAAAATCCACGGCGCCCCGACGCATACGGCGCTCGCGTAAAATTTGACAAAGCTGCTCCATGTTGCGCAGGTGCGGCATATGGGAATGATACCGCTCCTCCACCGAATCCAGCCCCTCGACAAGCATCTTGCGCACCACTGTATAAGAAAAACGTTCCGCTACTCGAATCACCGCCGGAAACACTTCATACTGCCGAACCCGCCCAGCAGAATCAATTTCCATTTCGCAGGACATAACCAGCCGATCTACCTGAGCGTTCAAGCTGCAAATGCCGTTAGACAGGCGCTGCGGCAGCATAGGCAGCACCCGGTCCACTAAATAGACACTGGTACCGCGCTGGCGCGCTTCAACATCAAGACGACTGCCTTCCCGCACGTAATGGCTCACATCGGCGATATAAACACCTAAGCGGTACATTCCGTCAGCCAGCGCTTCTACATGAACCGCATCATCTAAATCCTTGGCGTCCTCGCCGTCAATGGTGATAATGGGCAAATGACGCAGATCACGACGTTCGGACAATTCCTCTGCCTGTACGGTTGCCGGCACAGCATCGGCTTCCGCCAGCACCGGCGCATCGAAGTCGGAAGAAAGCTGATGCCGCCGCAAAATGGACAAAACTTCTAAACCTGGGTCGCCAGGGCGTCCCAGTTCCTCGACAACCCTGCCCTCGGCGCTGCGTTTTCGCTCCGGCCAACTGGTAATTTCCACTACCACTTTGCTGCCGCTAGCGGCGCCGCCAAAGCACTCTTTAGGAATAAACACATCCTGCCCCAAACGCACATCATCAGGCCGGACAAAACCGTAATTTCGTCCGGCTTCAAAGAGGCCTACCATTTGCACATTCGCCCGACCTACAACCCGAATGATTTCTCCTTCTCGCGAGCGCCCCTGCACCGGCCGCCGAGAATGCACGCGTGCAATAACCCGATCATTGTGCATAGCCGTTCCCATGTCGTCAGGAGCAATAAATACATCGCTTTCCTCCGGCTGCTGACGCAGTTCGGGAATAACAAAACCAAAACCCTTATTCGTCATCGCCAAGCGTCCGACAACAAGGTTCATTTTTTCCGGCAAGCCATACCGGTCATAGCGAGTTTTAACGATTGCCGCCCGCTCCTCCAGTTCTTCCAAAACCTGCCAAAAAGCAGCCAAATCTTTGCCCTTGAGGCGCAGCTCTTCCGCCAACTCCTCCGCGCTCAACGGCCGGTAGGCTTCTTCTTGCATAAAAGACAGCACAATCTCTTCCAGGCGGCTCATGACAAATCACCCAGAATAGCCACTAGGGCCTTTCCTTCCGCCGTAACCGAACCGTCCGCCAAAAGGACTTGCGCTGTCATTTCCGCCATTTTACCTCGTTGTCCCACAACTCTTCCTTCAATCAACAGTTCTTGGCCTATCGGCGTCGGCGCACGAAAACGAACCTCCAGCTTGGCCGTAACAGCCTGCTTGCCTTTGGCATAGTAGTATCGCCCCATGATCTCATCCAGCAACGTACTCACAAGACCGCCATGCATCACGCCATTGTAGCTTTGGTGCTCCGGCCCCGCCGTAAAACGGCTGCGATACACACCCGCCGCCGTATCTTCTTCAAAGTGCAGCTTCAACCCGATTGGATTCAAATGGCCGCAGGCAAAGCACCACTGATTAGGATCTTCTTTTATTTCCGGCATTTTCTGTCCCTCCTGTCATTCTTCTTAAGGAGCCGTCAAAAACGCTTTCACTTGCGCAAAGACCAGCTCCCGTTCTACATCTAAAGTCACTAAGTGACCTGATTTCTCCAGCCAGACCAATTCTTTTTGCAAACTGCCAGCCTGTTCGTAAATATGCTGAGCGCTCCAGGGACGCACCGTATGTTCGCGGCGCCCCTGCATCACCAGCAATGGCGCCTGCACCTGAGGCAGCAACCGCTGCACTTGGCGGATCAGTTGCAGCAGACTTTTCACACAAGCCAACGGCGTCGACTCGTAGGCTACGGTATAGCAATCATCTAAATCCGCAAAACGACGCCGTTTTTTAGGCGCGTAAGTGCGAAAAAGACGAAACATATCTACATAATGAGCTCTTTTATCATACAAATCAATGGGGGCGCTTAAAGACACTGTCTTCCATACCGGCAGTTGCGCGCTTAACGCCAAGGCCAGCAGTCCGCCCATGGAAAGGCCCACCACAGCTACCTGCGAGCACAAGGAACGAAGCAGCCAATAGCCGTCTTCAGCGCCCCCATACCACAGCGGCCAGCGAGTTTGGGCCATCTCCTCCACCGTCGTTCCGTGCCCTGGCAGCCTCGGCGCCAGCACGGTATAGCCTTCCTGATGCAGTGCGTTCCCCAAAAGCCGCATCTCCGCCGGCGAGCCAGTAAAGCCATGCAGCAGCAAAACTCCTTTTTCTCCTCCCGGCAGCAAAAACGGCTCTGCACCTTGTAAAATCGACATTGTCCGTCCCCTTCCCTGCTTATTCCTTAATTATACCATTGAGACGCAAGAAGAGCACCGCTTGTCGCGGCGCTCTTCCGTTAAAAGATTATGTTTTATACACGAAATTTAGCGATTCCCTGGCGCAGGTCTTCCACCGCCTGCAGCAATTGCTTCGCTTCTGTTTGCACAGACTGAACCGCTTGGGCCTGTCCATCCATCGTCGAAGCCAATTGGCCCGTAATGGCGGAAGTCTCCTCCGCGCCGGCGGACAACGAACTAAAGCTGCCCACTACTTCCTCAGTTTCATGAAGCATAGCTCCAAAACGCTCTTCCATCGCATTCAAAACACGTTGCATCTCTTCGACAGCTTGCGTAATCTCCTGGAACATAGCATCGGTGCTGCGTACCGCCTCCTGCTGGCGTTCCGTAACGTCGCAGGCCCGTTTAATTTCCGTCACCGCCTGGTGCGAAGCTTCCTGAACCTGGCCGATTACCTGCCGTATTTCGCCAGCAGCCCGGCTGCTCTCCTCCGCCAGTTTGCGCACTTCTTCCGCTACCACGGCAAAGCCGCGACCGTGCTCGCCTGCTCTGGCCGCCTCAATAGAGGCGTTAAGCGCCAATAGATTAGTCTGTTCGGCAATCCCCTCAATGGCCTCGGTAAAGGAAGCAATGCGCTGATTTTCCTGGTCAACGCGCTGTACTACCGCGTCAACGCCTTCCACCGCTTGACGCTCTTCGTTCATCTGCTGATTCAGCACGCCCACAATTTCACTTAGATCCTTGCTGAAGCGGCGAATCATCTCATAGGCTTGGCGCACATCCTGCAAACGGTTGCCGGCATGCTGCACGTGTCCGGCCATATCATGCATCCGGGCCACGCCCTGTTCCAGCTCTTTCGCTTGCGAAGCGGAAACAGTGGCAATCTCCTGTACCGATGCCGCCACTTCCTCTACGGACTGCGCCGCCGACGCAGCGTTGGCATCCAATTGGCGAGAACGCATTTCCACATCACCGGCTACATTCCTAGCGCCGGCAACCAGGGCGCCTACTTCTTGGCGCATATTCTCCAATGACTGAAATAAAACGCCGCTTTCATCGCTATAATTTAAATACGCCGGTTCCACTTTTTGTGAAAAATCTCCCTGTCCCAGCTGCCCCAGTAAGTCTGCTGCATTTGTCAAGGGCGCGGCAAAGCGGCGCGCCAGCAAAAAGGATAGACCCAAAACCAACAGGATAGTAACACCCAACACAAGCAGCAGCGCACTGCGCACATGGGAGGCGCTCTCATTAAGCTGCGCCGCTTCAACCAGCACAACGTATTTCCAGCCGGACTGCTGCGAGGTCACTACGTTCGCCACATGCTCTATGCCGTTGATATCTAAAGAAATTTGCCCTTCTGCAATACCGGCCAGCGTACTTAAAGAAGAGTCCTTCAAATCCGCCAGCTTTTTAAAATTCAGTTCCGGGTTGCGAGGATGGGCAATAATGGTTCCTTTACTGTCCAAGAGCACCACATAACCAGTTTCACCAATTTTGATGTCCTGAATCAGCTTTGTCACTACTGGCAAATCTACATTCAAGCCCATAACTCCGCGAAACTGCCCGTATTCATCGGTTACGGCCGTAAAAATGCCGATCGTCGGCACGCCTTTGCTCGTCATAAAGGGATCCGATACCCAAGCGTCCTTCTGTTTCAAGCTCTCTTTATACCAATCGCGGCTGCGCGAATCATAGCCTGCTTTGCGAGGAATGGCCGGCCATTGCAAATAACCGCCGTCTGAGAGACCAAAGGAAATAGTATTCACCTTCGGATGACTTTTGGAAAACTGCACAAACTGTTGGTACAGTTCCGCTTCATAGCCCCCTGTCGCAAAGGGGTCCATGGGCGCCATGCCGTTTGCGCCTCCTTGTTTTTCCATATAACGAGTAACGCTGGCGCCGCTTTGGCGCACCAAGGGCATTTGCGCTAAAAGGCGGACATTTTCCTTTTGCCCTTCAAAAAATAAGTTTACCGCGTTGTCTACTTGCATGACCTCACGCGTTGTACTTTGCAAAAAATCGCTTTGGGTCTGTTCCTTAACGGTCCGATCCAAAACAGCCGCCAGTACAAATAACGGAATCAACACAATTGCCAGCAGGGCCAACGATAATTTCCCCTGCAACGAACGAAACGGCTTTAACATCCTAGTTCCTCCCTATGTTTCTACAATGAATAGTTTTAGTGTAACCAATCCGGTGCAGGAAAACTATCAGATAAATTCTGATAAAAAACCCGAAAGCCGCTTACGCCTGCTTCCGGGCCGTACCGTTACGTTTTGATTACTTTTTTCACTTCGATCCCGCTGCGGTCATTAACACGGTAAAATTCACCCTTTTCACCGCTGACCAGCATATTTTCACCGCATTCTTCATCCCACTGCACAACCCAGCCTGTTTTCCCATTCGAAAGTTCTACTTTCTGTCCTAAGAGGAAAAAATGAATCTCTTTAAGCAGAGCTCTGCCGGCCATTACCTCAAATTCAGCCCCGTACACCTGTTTATATAGTTCTCTGGCCGCGCCAAAGGGGCTGACTTCGGACCCATCCGGCTGCCTGCGGCTGGTACGGCTTTCATAGGCATCCGCTAGCGCCAGCACCTTGGCATACGGATGCGTTTTCATGCTGCTCACCCGCATCGGATATCCCTGTCCGTCAGGACGCTCGTGGTGTTGCAGCACTCCCATAAGCACAGGCAGCGGCAACGGCGCCTCTTTGCTTGCTTCTTGTAAATAGCGGTAGGCCACTAGCGGGTGCGTTCTCATAACGCGCTCTTCTTCAAAAGTCAACGGCCCTGTTTTGTCCATAATACGCATAGGCAAGTGAAGTTTCCCCACGTCATGGAGCAACGCCGCGCAAACTGCTTCGCGAATATCTTTCTCGCCAATGCTTCCTTGCGCTCGCATCATCGTCGCCGTCAAGAAAGCAACACTCAACAAATGATTGTTAAGCGGTGTTTCCTCTTTCTTTTCAAAATGAAGCAACGGCAATACTTCCGCCCGTACCAGACATAAGTCTGCAATTTCATCCGCCACACGCCAGAGAACCGGCCAGTCCACAGGACCGCGCAAGCGTATAGACGCCCAGATTTTCTTCATTTCCTCCAAAAGCATTCCATAGCGCTGCTTAAACAAAGTCTGTACCGGGCTAACCAGCGGACAGTACGCGCCTATCGTCTTCCATGCTTCTTCTGCGCTCATAGAAGCGGACAACGCTTCTTCTTCCTGCATTTCTCCGACAATAAAGGTGTTTTTATCGGTCCGTACCACGTCAATAGCAGCTAAAGACAACCGCTGCAACAAAGCAATCGCCCGCTCATCCAGCACGGTCCCCCCTTGCATTACGATCGCACCCTTACTGTTTTTAGCAGGCCCAGCCAAACACATGCCCGGCCGCAATTGCTGCACCGCACAGGACATCCCTTGTAATTCCTGATTCATACCCTGTCCCCTCCTGGAGGCATTACTGCTTTCAAGCTTCTTGCCTGACTTTGTAGGTTTTTTGAAAATATCCCGCAAAAGTATAGATAATTTAAAAAAATTATAACAGTTTGCAATAAAAAAAAGAATCCTCCAAAAGGAGGATTTTTAACTTCCTAATTCAAAGGCAACTACCAATAGCAAGACTTTAGTCCCTCCATTGTTCTTGTCTGCGCGGCTGTACAATGGCTTGAATGGCCATGCCGCACCGATCATGCAACAAATACGTACGTCCTCGTTTGTCCATTACAGCTGCATTTTCACCGCAGCTTTCATCCCATTGAGTCAACCAGCCTTCACTGCCGTTGTCTAAACGCACTTTTTGGCCCAATAAAAACTGATGGATCTGAGCCAACAAGGCCCGTGTCGCTGGAACATCCAGACGATCGCGCGACATATCCCGCCGCAATTCCCGCGCCGCCGTAAATGGATTGTGCTGTTTTCCATACATTTTTTTAGACGTCATCGCGTCATACATATCGGCAATGGCTAAAACGCGGGAATAGGCGTGCATTTTAGCTTGTCCGACCGAAATAGGATAGCCGCTGCCGTCTAATCGCTCATGATGCTGCAAAACCCCAGCCAAAACCGACAAAGGAAACACGCCTGCTTCCTGCAGCAGGCGAAACCCCAAAACGGCATGTCCCTGCACTACCCGCATTTCTTTAGGAGTCAAGGACTCAGTCTTGTGTAAAATTTCTTCCGGAACTTGCAACTTTCCCACGTCATGAAGCAGCGCCGCTAAGGCCACTTCCTTCACTTCTTCTTCTTTCCAATCCAACAAGCGCGCCATCATCGCCGCCAATAAGGACACATGCAGGGAGTGATGCACTAAATATCCTTCCTGACGAGGCATAAAATGAATGCAAGGCAGCACTTGCACTGCCAATAACGATAAATCCGTAATTTCGGACACTATCGCCTCAGTTTCCGCCCAAACCACCGCTTCATTACTTTCCCTCTGCAAATTGGCAAACTGCCGCTTCAGCCGCATCAGCCAGCCGTCATAATGCTCGCGGAATAAATCCCATAACGGGTCGACAATACTGCAAAAAGGACCAGGATGCCAAGAGGATTCCCTGTCTACAATTTCAGACACAACAGCCGGTTGGGGCAGCGCCATTCCTTCTTCGCGCCATTCCACAACATCTACAGGCCCGATATGCAGCCGCCCAAGAATTTCAATAACCCTGCGATTCAGCTCGGTGCCCGGTTTCAAGATCATGCGACCGCAACCATCGGTCACTGGTTCCACCAGTCTCATACCTGGCCGCAATTCTTCTACCGCACAGCCTCGGATTACCGCCATGCCGCCCATAAACAGCAACCCTCCTTTGCAAAGAATGAAAAACCCCCGGCAAGGTGCCGGGAGTTAAGGATGTTAAAATATGCTGATTGGCGAGCAACGGCTCGAATAACCAGCCGACTCTTAGCGCATAATAACAGATAAAGCCATGGTTACCAAACCAAAAAGAATACCTAAAATCATTGTTGCTCGCGCTAAAAATTGGTCCAAACCTCTCGCTCTGCCGCCAAAAAGGCTCTCGGCTCCGCCGCCGATGGAGCCGGATAACCCTGCGCTTTTTCCTGATTGCATCACGACACTGGCAATCAAGGCTACGCAGATGATTGCATCAATAATCATCAAGGCTGTGCTCACTACCTACACCCCCATTTTTGTCTTAGGTTATATTTTAACACAAAAGTCAAAAAAGCCCAAGCGAAAGATACTTCCCAACTGACTGCTCAACCTCTGGAACTGCTGGCCAAAGCCAAACCTTCCACCTTTTCCGCCCCAGACGCCAACAGCGTCTTAGCGCATTCATCCATGGTAGCGCCAGTTGTAAAGATATCATCCACTAAGAGAATCTTTTTTCCTTGTATCAAGTTGCTCTTTTGCACTCGAAAAGCGCCGCGAATGTTTTGCCGTCTTTCGCTTGGCGGCAATTCCCATTGAGGCAGCGTCTCCCGCTCTCGCAGCAGCACATCGGGCAGCCACAAAAAACCTTGTTTACGGCTCCAAGAAGAAAACAGCAGTTCCGTCTGATTGTAGCCGCGTTCTCGCCGCCGTTTCGGATGCAGCGGCACGGGCACTACTGCGTCCACGCCAGCAAAGCGGACGGTTCCCGCCGCCTGCGTTAAAAGCCAAGCCAAGGCAGCCTGCTTATTGTCTTCGCCGTGGAATTTAATATCTTGCAGCAAATGTCGTACCGCTCCTCCATATTGACAGACGACGAAACAACCTGCCAGATGCTTCAGCCGATGCAAGGCGGGAGACAAAATTTTGAGAGAAAGCACCGGTCCCAAGCACAAGGGGCACCATTGCCCATGTTCCGCCACCGCTTTACCGCATCCAGGGCATTTAGGAGGATACACCAAGTCTAAACAGGCTCTGACTAACGTCTCCAACAAGAAAACACGCCTCCTTCGAGGAAAAAACACATATCATCAATCCACAATTTAGGTTTCAACCACAAGGGGCCAAGGATTTGATGAATACTCCGCTTAAGTAAACTATTTTTACGTCAGATGCGAAAGAAAACACAGGAATAGTGGAGCTATTCCGAGGCTTTCTGACAAAGCCTGGCGAAAAAAGAGTCCCTTTAGCGCGAGATGTGAATAAATGATTGGCTCTTCAACTAGCAAGTCTCGCCTTTTAGCCGTTCCGCCAGCAACGAATACCGTTTCTTCGTCCGGTCATTGCCCACAGCCGTATTAATCGCCGCTTGACTGCCAAGAAGAACCACTTTTTCTTTTGCTCTGGTAATCGCCGTATAGAAAAGATTACGCTGCAACATGCGATGATGCCCCGGCACAAGCGGCAGAATAACCACTGGGTATTCGCTGCCTTGGCTTTTATGTACGCTCATAGCATAAGCCAACAAAAGCTGATCGCCTTCTCCAGCCTCATAGACTACCTTTTGCTCCGGATAGCGCACAGTCACCTTGCCGTCTGCCAGTTCTGAAATTTGACCGATATCACCGTTAAAAACGCCTTTTTCGTAATTATTACGGATCTGCATGACTTTATCCCCCAAGCGCAGCACTTGATAGGGCAAAGTCAATTCTCCTTTGCCCGGTTCCGGGGGATTGACCGCCTGCTGCAACAGCTTATTGAGATTCTCCACGCCGCAAGCCAGACGGTGCATCGGCGACAATACTTGAATATCCCGCAGCATGTCATAGCCTTGCGCCGGCAGCTCTTCCTGACACAGGCGCACTACCATCTCCGCCGTCATTTCATCGCTGCTGCACGGATAAAACTGAAAATCCCGGCTGCTGCGACAATCCGGTGTGTAGCCGCCATTAATGCGGTGAGCGTTTTCTACAATGCCGCCGCCTTGAGCCTGGCGGTATACCTCGGTAAGACGCACGACCGGCACAGCTTCTGAGCGCATTAGATCCTTCAGTACGGCTCCCGGCCCCACCGAAGGCAGTTGATCCGCATCGCCTACAAAAATAACCCGGCAGCCGTCGGGCACGGCTTGCAAAAAGCTATCTGTCAAGGGCATATCCATCATCGACACTTCGTCCAAAATCACCACGTCCGCTTCAAGCTGCCTGTCGGCATCCCGCAAAAACACCTGCGCCCCGGAACCGTCCACCGAAGCTTCCAACAAACGGTGCACCGTAGAGGCCTCCTTGCCGGTAGCTTCCGCCAGCCGCTTGGCCGCTCTGCCTGTCGGCGCACCAAGCAGAATCTTGAAGCCTTCTTTTTCCAACACTTCCAGCATGCCGCGAACCACCGTCGTTTTACCGGTTCCCGGGCCGCCTGTTAAAATCAGCACCCCATGCTGCAACGAAGCCAGCATCGCTTGCCGCTGCGCCTCTGCCAGCTGCAAGCCAGCCTGATCTTCCCATTGCTCCACAAGGATTTCATAGTTTGCAGAGCGCCCCACGCGCGCCTTGCAAGCCAGCTGCTTAAAACGGTGAGCCACTCTGGTTTCCGCGTGATACAGATACCAGGGATAGAGCAAAGTCAGGCCTTCCCAGGCTTCGCTGCACAGTACGTCTTCTGCGATAAGGCGACGCAAACATTCGCCCACCTCCAGCGAATCCACGCCCAAAAGCTTGCTGCACTCACTGCGCAGCATTTCTTCTGGAATGCAGCAGTGTCCGGCTTGCCCTACAAGAGACAACGCGTATTCAATCCCCGCTTCCAGACGCTCATCGCTGTTTCTTGGCCGCCCCATGGCTTGCGCCATTTGGTCTGCCGTACGAAAGCCAATGCCGTCCACTTCCGCCGCCAAGCGGTACGGATTGTTTTGCAGCACCTCCTGCGAAAGCGAGCCATAGACAGCAAAAATTTTGCCGGCATAGGCGCCGCTGACGCCGTGCATTTCCAAAAACAACATCAATTCTCGTTGTTCGGAAACCTCATTATAGGCGTCATGCATGGCCTGCGCTTTTTTCTTGCCAATGCCGTCCACTTCCGCCAGCCGTTTCGGCGAGGCCATCAATACATCCAGCGTCCGCTCCCCAAAGCGCTGCACCATCCGAGCGGCCAAGGCCGGCCCAACGCCTTTGACAACGCCAGAAGCCAAAAAACGCTCAATCCCTTTGACGCTGGTAGGAGCGACGCGCTTCAACGACGCTACCTTGAACTGCCGGCCAAAACGGGCATGCTCCACCCATTCACCGCTCGCTTCCACAGCCTCGCCCACTAAGGGCGCTGACATTTGACCTGTTACAGTGCAAGCGCCGGTACGACCATCCAGCTTCATGCGAAACACGGCAAAGCGGCCATCCGGACTTTGATAGGTGACGGAATCCACCGTCCCGGTGATGACTTCCATAAAAACTCCTTAGTATCGTTGAACACAGAGTAACAGAGTAAACAGAGGAACTGCAGAGAAAATTACTCTCTCCTGCGTCTCCTCTGTTTCCTCTGTCTCTCTGTATTTCGTCTTTTTATTTGCTATAAGTTTTCGCTTTCCACTGCTAAATTCCTGCCTCTAGGCGTTATTCTTCCTGCAGCTCCAGCCACTGGGCATAAACGTCGTCCAGCTGTGCCGCCAATTTTTCTCTTTCTTCAGCCAGACGCTGCATTTCTTCCGGCTGCTCCAGATTCTCCGGCAAGTACAGCTGCTGCTCATTCCATTTCAACAGCATTTCCAGTTCCGCAATGCGTTCCTCCAGCTTAGGCAGCTTACGCTCCGCGTCGCCTTTGCGTCGGGACGCGCTCATGGCAACTGGCATCGGCTCTTCTTTAGGAGCAGCAATTGCCGCTGGCTTCTGAGGCGTACGCTCCTTGGCATCCGGCTCCGCAGCCGTGTCTGCCAGCAATTGCTGCGCCGCTTCCTTCTGCTCTTGGTAGTAACTGTAATTGCCTACATATTCCCGCAAAACGCCATCTTCCAGTTCCAAAATGCAATTGGCCACTTTGTCAAGAAAATACCGGTCATGAGACACCACCAAAAAGGTGCCTGGAAAAGCCATAATCGCTTCTTCCACCGCTTCGCGCGCCGGAATGTCCAAATGGTTCGTCGGCTCGTCCAGCACCAGAAAATTGGCCCCTGACAGCATGAGCTTTAAAAAAGCAAGTCTTGCCTTCTCCCCGCCGCTCAAGTCGTCAATGCGCTTATACACGTCGTCGCCGCGAAATAAAAACGCCCCCAGATAGCCTCGGCTGCGCTCTTCGCTCAAGTGGTACTCGCTCATAATTTCATCCAACAAGCGGTGCGGACCGTAGAGAGTCTCATGCTCCTGCGCAAAATAGCCAACTTTTACGCGATTACCCAGCTTCATTTCCCCCCGGAGCGGCGTTAATTCCCCCAGAATCAGTTTCAAAAGCGTTGTTTTCCCTGCTCCATTCGGCCCCACCAGCGCTACGCCGTCGCCGCGCCGAATTAAGAGAGACAGTTTTTCAAAAATAGTGCGGCTTCCATAGGCAGTTGCCATATTCTTGCACTCCAGCACCCGCTCCGCACATTCCGCCGGCGGCGAAAAAGCAAAGTGATCAAAGCGGGCTTGCGAGGCCGGCAATACAATGCGTTCCATGCGCGCCAGGCGAGTCTCACGACCCCGAGCCTGTTTCGATTTAATCCCCGCCTTATAGCGGCGAATAAACTCTTCTGTCTGCGCAATAACAGTCTGCTGCTTCTCATAAGCCCGTTGCAAGGACTCCATGCGCAGCGCTTTTTGTTCCAAATAACGGCTGTAATTTCCTTCATAAGCGGTAACTGTGCCGCTTTCCAGCTCCAAAATACGCGTGGCCACGCGATCTAGAAAATAGCGGTCATGCGAAATGATCAGCATGCCGCCGGCATAACCGCGCAAAAACTCCTCCAGCCACTTCGTCATGGCAATATCCAAATGGTTTGTCGGTTCGTCCAAAAACAAAAAGTCCGGCTGCCTCAAAAGCGCCCGAGCCAACAATATACGGGTTTTCTGCCCGCCCGAAAAAGCAGCCGCTTCCCGCCCAAAATCTTCTTCTGTAAAGCCCAAGCCAAAAGCCACTTTACGAATCGTTGCATCTACCTCATAACCGCCGCCGCGCTCAAAATGCTCCGTCGCCCTGGCATAGGCCGCCATTTTCCGTTCCAGTTCTTCCGGTTCTTTTTCGTCAGCCAATTCTTTTTCCAAACGCCGCATTTCTTCGCCGCAAGCCAGCACATCTTCATATGCCTGGCGCAGTTCTTCATACAGCGTAACCGCTCCAAAATCGCCCTGCTGTTCTACATGGCCCACGGTTTCGCCAGTCGGCCAGGAAATCTGCCCCTCGTCATGCTGCTCGGTTCCTAAAAGACAGCGAAACAGAGTTGTCTTGCCAGCGCCATTTGCTCCAATAATACCAATTTTATCGCCGCGCCGCACTTCAAAAGATACATTTTGAAACAGCGTCTCTATGCCAAAGGCTTTGCCTACTTGTTGCACCCGAATCGTTCCCATTTTGCACTCCCATCATTTGTCCCTAAAATATGCTCTTAATTATAGCATACAAGAAACGGTTTCGGTGAGAATGTGAACGAAGCACGAAGATTGAACAAGAGTCGCGACGAGAACCGGAGGGCACGCAAGAGGGCACGATGGAATTACAAATTTTGCATAGAGCAATAGCGTAAAGTCAGAAAAAAGCAAAAAGCAAGCCGCCTCGCAAAGGAGACGGCTTGCTTAAGCTCAACGATATAGGTCTTAGCCTTCCAAGGTGCAGATAGCGTCAGGACGACGCACCAAGAGGGCCGCCGTTTCCAGCACGCGGAACACATGATTCATATTCGTGGCGCCCATATAAGCTGTCGCCATGTCTTGGCCGATGGCCAAATTCAAATTCTGTGTGCCTGTAGCCAAAACAACGGCTTTATTGCCGGAAATGACGTTCGAATAATGGACGCCGCCAGTTAGAATAGCCTTTACCTGATCCAGTTCCAGCATGCCCATATTGCCGAAAACGCGCACCAGCTTGCCGAACAGCATCGGGCTCACCACCATAGCGTACGGCCCATAATGCCCCGCTTCGGAAAGAGCGCCTACGGCTTTCACTACATCCGCCAAAGCCGCGCCAGTCTCGCTCCAGTCACTCATCTTCTGCGTCAGACGGCCAGCTACGTTAAAGAGCCCGGCATGTCCTAGTTCGGCATTGCCGTTAAAGATCAAAGAATCTTCCTGCACCGCTACATAGTTGGCGGCCACGGCTGCTGTCGACACATCCAACGGCAGTCCCAGATGACGGTCCGCCTCCACGTCACGCCACATGATTTTGAAATCCTTATACAACATCGGCAGATTCACCGTCGCCCGATGACTGGCTTCCACCACAAATTCTTCCGTTTCGCCCACCATGTCAATGCCAGTGGGAGATTTCCCGCTGAATACGGAATAAGGAATGCTGTACACTCCCGACCCCATGGGTCCCAAGACATCTATAACGCGCCGCGCTACCAGCATAGCACGCGCTGTTTCAACAACCGCCTGGTCTACACGAGCCCATTCTCCATCTGTCAAAGGCGCTGATTTACGATCCAAATAGTCCATGTTCATACCTCCTTATTTTTTCCCAAACAAGCTGCCTACGGTCATAGCCGGAACTTCTTCCGCCTCGCCGTCAACCACATGCTCGCCGCCTGCTGTATGGTCCTCTAAAAACTTTTCCTTTTGAATTTCATCAACCCGCGTAATCAAATGCGTCAGTTCGGCTACATGCTCTTTTTCGTCATCACGTATGTGTGCCAAAAGGCCCTTGATTTCTTCGTTATCAATATTGTCAATATGCCACTGGTATTGATTGATGGCTTCCAGTTCGCCCACCAAATCCTCACGCAGCCAAATCAACGTCTGTTCCAACGGACTTGCTTCTCGGGACTCATTTTTTCCATAAGCCATGTATATCTCCCCCTATTAATAGATTTATAGTTTTATTTCTTCACAAATAAGTATTATCCTTCTTTTAATTTTCTGTCATTTTGAAAAAATTAAGCTTTGAACAAGAATGGCCAGAGGGTACTAATATTGAACAAGAGTCGCGGAGGGTTCGACAGAGGCTGCGGCGGCCGTGATTGTATTTGAGACTTTTATTGGAGTAAGACGGTCCGCAGGCCGAAAATGCTGGCGAAGTCGGATGACATTTTCGCCTGTTTGAGCGCAGCGAGTTAAGAAGCAAAAAAGAAAACCGCTTGCGCGGTTTTCTCTAGTAGTCCCTATTCGACTTTATACTTTTTCCCTACAGCCGCTCCGTAAACGACGAAGCGCTCTTCTTCGCCTAAATCCAAAAGATCATGCAGCGCTTCATCATCAAAAGCGCCGATGGCGCAGCAGCCACAGCCAACCGCTTCGCTGCTAAGATACAAATTCTGACAAACATGGCCGGCATCTAAAAATAAATAGCGATAGCCTCGTTCGCCGTAACGCCAAGTCATACGCGGCGATTCGGCCACCCAGAAAAAGCTGACCGCACTATTTTTTACAAATTCCTGTCCTTTGCAAGCATGACTGAGCACTGCCGGCCAAGCCGCTTCCGTGCTCAGCTGCTGCAATTGATGATCCAGCGCTAAAAAGCGGTACAGCCCTGGTTCCAGTCCTTCGACACGGTTAACGAGCAAGTACGTCTCCAATGCATGCCTCGCCCCGGCGGAAGGAACCGTACGAAAGGTAGCCGCCCTCGGCACTACCTGTTTGACCCCTTGCGTGCACCAAAGCAGAAAAGACAGCTCCTCCTGGGTCAAAGCTTTGCTCGCATATTCGCGCACGCTTGTGCGCAATTCAATGAAGGCCAGAAAATCAACGGGCATAACCGGAAAGGTATCCGGCTGCGGCAAATTGAAAATAGGAAGACTACGGTCAACCTCCGTTTCCAGCCGCGGCTGCGCCAGCCCCATCTGCTGCGGCGTCGGCACGCCGCCGTCCAGCCGAGTCTTTTTCAAGAATTCCTGCCCCGCAGGCTTTCGCATTAGACCTTTCCCCCCTTGCCCTTTTTACGACGGCCTTTCAGCTCCAGCAGCAGCTGCTGCGGCGTCAGCTCATGGAAGGCCAACAGCACTAGACAGTGATACCACAAATCAGCCATTTCATAGAGAATTTCACCGGCATCATGGTTTTTCGAGGCAATGATGGTTTCCGCCGCCTCTTCGCCGACTTTTTTAAGAATCTTATCTTGTCCTTTTTCAAAGAGATACGTTGTATAAGAGCCTTCTACAGGCGCCATTTTGCGCTGATGAATCACATCATACACTTCACCCAGCACAGCCGGCAGCGATGCGCCATACACTTCAGAGGCATCCACTTCCGGCGCTAAGACAGCCGTTTTATTCTCCAAACGGCGACTGAAGCAAGAAAACGTGCCTTCATGACAAGCTACGCCGCTTTGCTCCACTTTAACCAACAGCGTATCGCCATCACAGTCATAAAAAATATCCTTTACCTTTTGCACATGACCGGAGGTTTCTCCCTTTTGCCACAGCCGCCCCCGGCTGCGGCTGAAAAACCAAGTCACGCCGCTTGCCAGAGTCTTCTCCAGCGCTTCTTTATTCATATAAGCGACCATCAGCACCGCGTTTGTCGCTTCATCCTGAATGACCGCCGGCAGCAAGCCCTGGTCGTCAAATTTCAATTGTTCCCATTCCATTAATAACGCACCTCCACTTGGCGGCTTCGCAAATAGTCTTTAACCTGCCGCACTGTAAATTGTCCATAGTGAAATACCGAAGCCGCCAGCACCGCGTCCGCTTTGCCAGCGGTTAAAACATCATAAAAATGACTCATCTCGCCGGCGCCGCCGGATGCGATCACAGGCACATTGACCGCCTCTGCCACAGCGCGTGTCAGCGGAATGTCATAGCCGTCTTTTGTGCCGTCCTTGTCCATGCTTGTGAGCAGAATTTCTCCGGCTCCCAATTCCGTAGCCTTACGGATCCATTCCAACACATCCATACCTGTCGGCGTCCTGCCGCCATTGACATAGACTTCCCAGCGATTATCGCCGCAGGCTTTCGCATCTACTGCCAGCACGATACACTGCCGCCCAAAGGCGTTAGCGCATTCACGCAGCAATTGAGGATTTTTGACTGCCGCTGTATTAAAAGAAGCCTTATCAGCTCCAGCCGTCAGCATGCGCCGCACATCCTCCACGCCGCGAATACCGCCGCCGACGGTAAAAGGAATAAAGACTTGTGACGCCGTGCGCTCCACAACCTGCACCATCGTGTTTCGTTCTTCGCAAGAAGCGGTAATATCAAGGAAGACCAATTCATCCGCCAGCTCGCCGTCATAACGCGATGCCAGTTCCACCGGGTCTCCGGCGTCGCGGAGGCCGACAAAATTTGTCCCTTTGACTACCCGGCCGTCTTTCACGTCCAGGCAGGGAATGATACGCTTCGTCAGCATGCCGCTTCGCCTCCTTTCGCCGCTTGCAAAGCCTCCTGCAAGTCCAAACTGCCTGTATAGAGAGCCTTGCCGATAATGACGCCTTCTACGCCGCGAGACGCGACGCGTCCGACTTCGCGAATATCCTTCAAGTCCTTGACGCCCCCCGAAGCAATAACCGGAATACCGGCCGCTTCCGCCAAAAGCGCCGTAGCCTCGGCGTTGACGCCGCTCAGGGTTCCGTCACGGCTGATATCGGTATAAATAATACGGGCGACGCCTACAGCCGCCATGCGTTTCGCCAGCTCCGTCGCTTCCATGCCGCCGCTGATTCCCCAGCCTTCCACCGCTGCAACGCCGTCTTTGGCGTCAATGCCCACAACAATGGCAGCGCCGAAAAGACGGCAGGCCTCCTTAACCAATTCAGGCTGACGTACCGCTACTGAGCCTAAAATCACCCGGCGAACGCCTTTAGCCAAAAGCAGTTCCACCGTTTGCAGATTGCGAATGCCGCCGCCAAGCTGCACAGGCAAGTTGACGGTTTTTAAGATCTCTTCTACCGCTGCCAGATTGGCAGGCTTGCCCGCTAACGCGCCGTCAAGATCCACTACATGCAGGTATTCCGCGCCGGCCTCCTGCCAGCGCAGCGCCATGGCGGCAGGGTTATGGCCATAGACCGTTTCCTGGTCAAAGCGGCCTTCGGTGAGACGGACACAATTGCCGCTGCGAATATCAATTGCCGGAAAAAGTATCATGGCTGCCACTCCTTGAAGTTTTTTAAGATCTGCAGGCCCACGGTTCCGGATTTTTCCGGATGAAACTGCACTGCCTGCACATTGCCTTGGCCGACGGCGGCCGTTACGGCCCCGCCGTATTCCGTCACCGCCGTCACCAGCGATGCATCTTCCGGCACGGCGTGATAACTATGCACGAAATAAACGAAGCTTCCCGCCGGCAGCCCTCGAAACAAAATCGATTCCTGCCGCCACGTCAGGCTGTTCCAGCCCATGTGAGGAATTTTCAGTCCCGGAGCCTCTATCAGCTTGACTTGACCGGGAAAAATTCCCAGCCCCGGCACGCCAGGATCTTCTTCACTGCCTTCAAAAAGCATCTGCAGACCTAAGCAAATTCCCAATAGCGGCTTGCCGGACGCAGCCGTTTCCCGAATGGCCGGAACCAAGCCGTAGCGCTCCAGGTTTCCCATACAGTCGCCAAAAGCGCCGACCCCGGGCAAAATCACCTTAGTCGCGCTCAAGATATCTTCTGGCTTGGACGAGACGCGCACCTCGGCTCCCAGCCGCTCCAAGGCTTTTTGTACACTGTGCAGATTGCCCCGCCCGTAATCAATAATGTTGATCATACGCCTCTCTCCTCCATGCCTTTTTCTCTAATCCAAGGTGCCCTTCGTCGAAAGAACGCCCCTAACCCGGCTGTCTTTAGCCATGGCTTCCGCCAACGCCCGTCCCAACGCTTTAAAGATGGCTTCTACCATATGATGGGCGTTTTTACCGGACAACAAGCGCACATGCAAGGTTAGCCCTGCATGCACCGACAAGGCCCGCAAAAACTCTTCAACCAGCTCCAAGTCAAAGTCGCCAACCTTGCCAAAGGGCAGCTGCGCCTCAAAAACAAGATACGGGCGGCCGCTGATGTCCAAACTAACCATAGCCAACGCCTCGTCCATCGGCACAAAGGCTGTACCATAGCGCGCTATGCCGGCTTTATCTCCCAGCGCCTGCTGCAACGCCTGTCCCAGGCAAATGCCGGTGTCTTCCACTGTATGATGACCGTCCACTTCCAGATCGCCCTGCACTTCCAGCTGCAAGCCAAAAAAGCCGTGCCGTCCCAGCAGTACCAGCATATGGTCAAAAAAACCAAGACCTGTCTGCACCAGCGGTGTTTTCGGCTCATCCAACTGCACTGAAAGGCAAATCTTGGTTTCCGCCGTGCGGCGCTCCACCGCAGCCGTACGCATTAGCTTCTCTCCCAAAAGGCCCGCATTTCGCGCAGCAACGCATCATTCTCCATAGAGGTCCCGACACTGAGCCGGAAGCAGTCGCTTAAATCGCCGCTGAAATTGCGGATACAAATGCGTTTTTCCATTAAATACGCTACCATGTCTTGCGTTTTAGCGCTGCGCCCAAAGATGAAATTCGTCTCGGACGGATACACCGTCAGGGCTGGAATTTTAGCCAGCTCTTCAGCCAGACGCTTGCGTTCCAACACCAAGGTGTCAATCAAAGGCTGAAACTCGTCGCGCATCTGCCATACTGTTTCCGCAACCACCAAGGAGATAGCGCTCACATGGTAAGGCATCATCAGCTTGCTGATCATCGTCGTAACCTGTGCGTCCGCCAGCATGTAGCCCACCCGCGCCGCCGCCAGACCATAGGCTTTAGAGAAGGTTCTGGCCACAATCAGATGTCTGTATTTCGGCAGCAAATCCACTACAGACTCCCCATAGAATTCCATATATGCTTCATCAGCCACTACCGGACAAGGCGCACCGGCGATAATGCGCTCAATTTCTTCGCGCGGCGTCACCGAACCTGTGGGGTTGTTGGGGTTGCAAAGCAAAATCAGCGCGGCGTTGTTCTCTCTGGCCGCCTGCAGCACCTTAGCCGCATCCAGTTGGTATTGTTCATTGAGAGCAACCGGCACGGCCACGCTGTCCGTGATTTTCGCATAAATGCCATACATGGAAAAAGAAGGCGTCGGATAGACAATACTCCGTCCCGGTCCGCCCAAGGCATGACAGATCGCAGCTAGTATTTCGCTCGAGCCGCCGCCTACCTGCACCTCTTCTACGGCTAAACCATAGGATTCAGCCAGCATTTCCCGCAGCCCCATTTTCCCCAAATCCGGGTAGCGGTTAAAGGCCAAACAAGCCAACCGGTCCTGCACGCGTTCCGCCACCCGCGGCGGCAGATTAAAGGGGCTTTCGTTGGCATCCAATTTTACAGACCAATCGCTTTCTTCCACATTATACACCGGCAATTCTTCCAAGCCGGGACGATACGTCCACATCAGTCATTCCTCCTTACCTTTACTGCATTGGCATGCGCCTGCAGGCCTTCCGCCTCGGCCAAACGGATGACATCATCCGCCACAACGGTCAGCGCTTCCTGGGTATATGCAATCAAGCTGGTTTTCTTCATAAAGGTCTCTACGTTGAGCACCGAATAAAATCTCGCCGTGCCGCCTGTAGGCAGCACATGGTTGGGACCGGCGAAATAATCGCCCAACGGCTCCGGTGAGTAAGGACCTAAAAAGATAGCTCCCGCATGCCGCAGCTGCGGCAGCAGGGCGAAAGGCTGCGCGGTCAGCACCTCCAAGTGCTCCGGTGCGGCCACATTGGCCAATTCCGCCGCTTCCTCGATGGAGTCAGTCACCAAAATCAGGCCATTCTTCTCCAAAGCCGCCGCCGCCATCTCGCGACGCGGCAAAAGCGCCAACTGCCGCTCCAGTTCGATTTCTACCGCTGCCGCCAAATTTTCGCTATCCGTAATCAATACGCTCGAAGCCAGCACATCGTGTTCAGCCTGGCTGAGCATATCAGCGGCAATATAATCCGCCCGGGCGCTGTCATCTGCTAAAATTAGAATCTCACTGGGCCCGGCCAGCATATCAATATCACAGTGACCATAAACGGCTTTCTTAGCTAAGGTAACAAAAATATTGCCAGGACCGGTGATCTTATCCACTTTGGGCACGGTTTCCGTACCAAAGGCCAACGCAGCCACGGCCTGAGCGCCGCCCACTTTAAATACCCGATGCACCCCCGCTTCGCGCGCCGCCGCCAGCACGCAGGGCGCTAACCGACCTTGACGATCAGGGGGAGCTACCATGATAATCTCCCGTACGCCAGCAACCGCCGCAGGCACGGCGTTCATGATAACCGACGAAGGATAAGTGGCCGTGCCGCCTGGCACATACAAACCAACTCGGTCCAAGGGCCGGCTGTTCTGTCCCAGCATGGCCCCATGCTCCCGATAGGTCAGCCAGGATTTAGGGAGCTGCTCGCTGTGGTAGCGGCGCACATTGGCCACCGCCCGGCGAATGCTTGTCAACAACGCCTCATCCACCTCTTGACAGGCTTCTTCCCACTCCGCCGCCGTCACTTCCAGCGTGTCCGCCGTCAGCTGCGCCCCGTCGAAGCGCTGCGTATAATCGCAAAGAGCTTCATTTTTACGACGACGCACATCATCCACAATCCGCTGCACAACCTGCACGGCGGATAATTCCTCCCCGAAGGATTCTTTAATGCGCGCTTTGGCCTTTTCTCCCAGCTCTACTTCATCAAAGGCAGGCTTGCGCAATAACGCCTCACAGCCTTCACGGCCCAACTCACTTGCTTTTTTTTGGCGAATCATTGCTTTCCCTCCTCCTGCAGCAAGGCGCGGAGGCCTTCCACCATAGCTTGAATGCGGTCAAACTTCATTTTGAAGCTCACACGGTTAGCAATAAAACGAGCTGTCGCTTCTTCAATCGGCGCGATTTCATCCAGCTGATTTTCCTTCAAAGTCGTGCCAGTTTCCACGATATCTACAATCAGCTCCGCCAGCCCCACCATAGGCGCCAGCTCAATCGAGCCGTTGAGCTTGATAATCTCCACTTGAATTCCCTGCTGATAAAAAAACTTCTCCGCCACCTTGGGATATTTCGTAGCCACCCGCATGTGCGCATAGTCGCTCAGCTTTTCCCGCTTCATAGCCCGCGGCACCGCCACCATCAGGCGGCAGCGTCCAAAACCGAGATCCAGCAATTCATAAACATCCCGCTCTTCTTCCAGCAATACGTCTTTGCCGATAATGCCCACATCCGCCGCTCCATATTCTACATAGGTCGGCAAATCCGCAGTCTTAGTAATAATAAAGCGCACTTTCTTTTCTTCGTTCGTCAATACCAGCTTGCGCGATTTTTCGCTGAGATCGTCGGCTGTATAACCAATGCGTCCCAACAATTCCGCCGCCTTGGCAAACAATTTCCCTTTAGGCAAAGCTACCGTCAGGTAATTCATATCACTCGAAGTCATTGCGCCGCCTCTTTTCCGTTAATTCTTTATCTAGTTAAAGTGTTAATACGTAGATATTAACACTTGTAAAAAGATTCGTCAAGCTGTGTAGGATTTTGCCAAAGAATGTCGAATAAGAAAAACTATTCGCGTTATTTCAATGTTTACAGGAGGGTTTTTCTATGCCCGCATTTCATATTGTTGTTCTCAATAAGCTAAAGCAGGAGCATCGGGATATGATCGAGGCCGCCGCACCAGGCAGTACTATCGTTTCCTGCGACCTGGAAGAAGCCGGAGTTCATATGGGCAAAGCCGACATTCTTCTAGCGTGGGGCTTCAATGACATTCGCCCGCTGTTTTTGTCCGCTTCCCGTCTGCACTGGGTTCATTCCCTCAGCGCCGGCGTGGAAAAACTAACCTTTGCCGAAATGCGTCGCAGCCAATGCCTGCTTACCAACTCGCGCGGCATTCACGGCATTCCCGTTTCCGAGCACGTTTTGTCCATGATGCTTTCTTTCTCCCGCAGCCTGCCTGGTTGCGCTAAAAATCAGGCGGCGCATCTTTGGAAGCGAGTATCCTGTGATGAGGTGCACGATAAAACCATCGGCATCTTGGGACTGGGCAGTATTGGCCGAGAAATCGCCAAAAAAGCGAAAGCCTTCAGCATGAATGTTCTGGCCATGAAAAGAGAAGAAACCTCTGAACTTTTTGTCGACCAGCTTTACAAGCCCCATGAACTAATGGAAATGCTGCCGCAGTGCGATTTCGTCGTTGTCTCTCTGCCTTTGACGGAAGAAACGAAGGGCCTGCTGACGCTGGAACAGTTCCGCGCCATGAAACCTTCTTCCTATTTCATCAACATCGCCCGCGGTGAAGTTCTTGTAGAAGCGGATCTAATTACCGCTCTGCAAGAAGGCTATATCCGCGGCGCCGGCCTGGACGTTTTTTCCCAGGAACCGCTGCCTGCCGACTCGCCTCTTTGGGATATGCCCAACGTCATTATAACGCCCCACGTAGCGGCGCTATCACCCTACTACCTGGATCGAGCTATTAAACTATTCGCCGATAATCTTACCCGTCTCATTCATGACCGGGAAATGTTTAACATTGTCGATAAGGCGAAAGGCTATTAAACTTATCAATTTAAATCGTCGGCTTGCCGCAATAAAGTCAGCTCCGGAGGCTCCCCTGCTTCCGGAGCTTTATGATGTCGTTTTACCGCCTCTACCAGCGCCGCCTCGCACCCTGCCGCAGCAAGCAGCCGGGCGCTGCGTTCCTGATGGTGAAAATAGACATGAATGGCGTGACGCGCGTTGCTCACTTTACCGCCCCTGCCTTCACGACCCCATTTGCGTACTCCCGGCGCCAAGCGATGAAGCAGCACCATGGCAATTTTATCCTTAGTGCTGACATCGCCCTTTTTTTTGCCCACATCATGCAGGAGCGCCAAGCGGATGAGAAAACGCTCCTCCACATCCGCCCTGCCTACGGCAAGCTGCCTGGCGCTGCGAACTACGCCCAGGCAATGATACTGATCCGGTAAATTCATAGCCCAAAACAGAGCCTGTTCCGCCTCATTTAAATAGGATTGCACCAATTCTCGATCCGCGTCGGTTATGACGGCATGAAGCGCCGCCCATACCTGACGTACACGCTGCTGCCACATCTGCCTCAATCTCCTGTAAAGTATTCCAGGCGCCCGCAGCAACGGCCCTCGCAACGGTGTTGCGCCTCCATACGATTTTCTTCCTGCGCCGCCAACTCTACTCGCAGCCCTTCCTGACGCAAGCTCGTCGCCCTCTGAATGGCTTGAACCAAGCCGTTCTTTTCCCAGGAAATATATACATCGCTTTTCGCGGCGCACACTTCCAGCTTTTGGCGCTGCCGCGCCAAGAGAACCCGTTCAATCCCCAAGGCAAAACCGGTGGCCGGGCAGGATTCTCCATACGCTCCCGCCAACTGGTCATAGCGCCCGCCGCCAAGCACAGGAAAGCCAAGCCCCGGCGTATACGCTTCAAAGACCATGCCGGTATAATAGGAAAAATTCCGAAAGACTCCTAAGTCAAAGACGACATGCTCCGCTACTCCATAATGCTCCAGCAAGGCGTAGATTTGGGCTAAGTTGTCGAGCGCCCGGCGGCTGACGTCATTATTCACCAAACTGCGAGCTTCTTCAAGCAATTCTCGTTTGCCATGCAGCAAGGGAATGCGGCGCAAAAGCTGCTGCGCCTCTGCGGGAATACCACTGTCTGCAAGTAATTTTTCCAAGCCAACCAAATCTCGGCTTGTTAAGGCCTGACGAATTTCCCGGCTCCGCTCCCCTTGCAAGCCGGCTTCCGCTAAAAGACCGTTGATAAAATCCACTTGCCCCAAGCTGATTTGAAAAGAAACCAGTCCCGCATCCAACAGACTTTCCACCGCCAAGGCCACTACCTCGGCGTCTGCCGTAGCGCCGCCTTCACCCAAAAGTTCAACTCCGGCCTGGTAAAATTCGCACTGCCGTCCAGCCTGCGCCTCTTCATATCGAAATACATTCGCTAAATAGCAAAGCCGCAAAGGCGCCTCTTGATCCTTCAGGCGAGTGGCCGCCACTCTGGCAATGGGAGTAGTCATGTCCGGCCGCAAGGCTAAAAGACGATTATGGCGATCGAAAAATTTGTATAAATGCGCCTCAATTCCCTCACTGCCCGCCTGCAAGGTTTCCATATATTCCATCGTAGGCGTAATGATTTCCTCATACCCCCAGCGGGCAAACAAACGAATGAGACTTTCCTCCACTTGTCGTTTCTGCCCCACTTCGCCTGGCAGGAAATCACGCATCCCATAGGGAATTTTAGGTACAAATTCATTCTTTCTCATGTATATCTTCGTCTCCTTGCTCCGCCTCATTTTTTACTTCCATGCGTTCTAAAATCAGCTTATAACCGTCAGCGCCGTAATGCAGACAGCGCTTAACACGGCTGATTGTAGCGGTGCTGGCCCCAGTACGCTCTACAATTTCGTCATACGTATGCTTTTTGCGCAGCATCCGAGCTACTTCCAACCGCTGCGCCAGCGCCTTAAGCTCGCTGATCGTACAAATGTCTTCAAAGAGTTGATAACATTCTTCCACTGTTTCCAACTGCAATACCGCTTCACACAAATGGTCGGTAAGAACATCCTTCAACTTCGGATTTACCATTAGACTACCCCTTTCATTAACACATGAACATCTTATACATATTCTCCCTTTCCCTTCAAAGTCCTTCCTTCACCTCTTTTCTTCTTTAGTTTGTGAAACTATTTTTTTCTTGACAGCGCTCTAGACGCGTGCTAAAGTTATTCTCACGTAATCAATTGCATCCGTAAGCATTTGATTCCTATAAACTGATAATTTCATATTTTTTCATCAAGAGCTGGCAGAGGGACGGGCCCGATGAAGCCGCGGCAACCATCACACAGGTGAACGGTGCCAATTCCTGCAGGATACGCCTGGCAGATGAAGAACTGAGTTTTACTCATGACGTCTCTTCGCTTGCCACGAAGAGATTTTTTTGTATTTACATGCATATTGCAGAGAGGGGATTCACCATGATTCAGCTAGAAAACATTGAAAAAACTTATCCCGCTTCCGGCGGTTCCGACGCCGTTCACGCCTTGCGGGGCATCAGCCTCACCATTGAAGAGGGAGAGATTTTTGGAGTCATCGGCAAGAGCGGCGCTGGCAAGAGCACCCTCATTCGCTGCATCAATCTTCTGGAGCGGCCCACTGCCGGCACGGTCATTGTTAACGGTCAAGAACTGACTTCCTTTAATGAACAGAGGCTGCGGGAAGCGCGCAAAAAAATCGGCATGATTTTTCAACATTTTAATCTGCTTTCCTCCCGCACGGTATTTGATAACGTAGCCTTCCCTTTAGAACTGGCTGGAGCCAGCAAAAAAGAAATCGAACAAAAAGTCAGCCGCCTCTTGGAGCTGGTTGAGCTGTCCGATAAACGCGATCAATATCCGGCCCAGCTTTCAGGCGGACAAAAACAGCGCGTAGGCATCGCGCGGGCGCTGGCCAATCAGCCAACGGTACTGCTTTGCGATGAAGCCACCTCCGCCCTAGACCCGCAGACCACCAAGGCAATTTTGGAACTGCTAAAGAACATTAATAAGCAGCTCGGCCTGACCATTGTGCTTATCACGCATGAAATGCAGGTCATTAAAGAGATTTGCGATCGCGTCGCCGTCATTGAAAACGGCGTCATCAGCGAAGAAGGGCCGGTTCTGGATGTATTCACCCAGCCCCAAACCGATACGACCAGAGAATTCATCCGCACCATCATTAACCATGATCTGCCGGAAATTCTTGCTGACGTAGCTTTCTCCCCTACGCCGTTGCCGGAAGGCAATCTGGTACTGCGCCTGTCTTTCTTGGGACAGTCCGCTGAAGAGCCTGTCATTGCCACACTGATTCGCCAGTATCAGGTCACTCCCAACATTCTCTACGGCAACATCGACCACATCCAAAGCACGCCCTATGGTACGCTGATTTTAGAGCTTTCAGGCTCTCAAGAAGATCTGGACGCGGCGTTAGCTTATTTGAAACAACGCAATCTTGGAATTGAGGTGATCGGCTATGTCGCAAGACATGCTTCTCTTGCTGGTTAAGTCTTTGGGCGAAACCACTTATATGGTAGCTTTTTCTTCCTTTGTCGCCGCTCTTTTCGGTATTCCCTTGGGCGTCATCCTGGTTACAACCGACAAAGGACATATCCTGGAAAATTTAGCTCTCTATCGCGTTTTAGGCGCTATTGTTAACGCTTGCCGTTCGGTTCCTTTTATTATTTTGATGGTAGCCATCATCCCCATCACGCGCATGATCGCAGGAACCTCTATTGGCACTGACGCCGCAGTAGTTCCTTTAAGTTTAGCCGCTATTCCGTTCCTGGCGCGCATTGTAGAAACCGCCATTAAGGAAGTAGACTACGGCCTGGTGGAAGCCGCTCAGGCCATGGGCGCCTCGCCGCTAGCCATCATTACCCGGGTGCTTCTACCAGAGTCTATGCCGTCCATTATTTCCGGTTTAACCTTAATGGTTATCAGCCTTGTCGGCTATTCCGCCATGGCTGGCGCCATCGGCGGCGGCGGCCTGGGTGATTTAGCCATTCGCTACGGTTATCAGCGCTTTCGCGGCGACGTGATGTTGGCAACGGTTGTCGTCTTGGTCGCGCAGGTACAGATTATCCAGTCCTGCGGCGATCTGATTGCAGCCAAACTCAATAAAAAATAAAAAAATTCAAGGAGGTAATTTCTATGAAAAAAAGATCTCTGCTTCTCCTGGTAGTTCTTCTCTCTTTGGCCTTGGTTATTGCCGGCTGCGGCGGCAACGACGCCAAACCGGCGGCGCAAAACGCCAAAACCGTTCTCAAAGTCGGCGCCACACCGGTGCCGCATGCGGAAATTCTTAACGTCGTCAAGCCGCTTCTGGCGAAAGAAGGAATCGACCTGGTTATCGTCGAAATGAACGATTATGTACGTCCAAATCTTGCGGTAGCGGATAAAGAATTGGATGCCAACTTCTTTCAGCATGTGCCTTACTTAAACAAGTTCATTTCCGAGCGCAACTTGCAGTTGGCTTATACTACCAAAGTTCACATTGAGCCTATGGGCATTTATTCCCAAAAAATTAAAAACCTTAATGACTTGTCTAACGGCGCTCAAGTTGGCATTCCCAACGATCCGACCAATGGCGGACGCGCCCTTTCTCTGCTGGAAAAAGCCGGCTTACTGAAACTTAAGGAAGGCGCCGGCGTAAACGCCACGATTTCCGATATTGTAGCCAACCCTAAAAACTTGAAAATTCGTGAGCTTGAAGCGCCTCAACTGCCTCGTTCTCTTGAGGATCTGGCCATTGCCGTTATCAATACGAACTATGCGCTAGAAGCCAAACTAGTTCCTGCTAAAGATGCTTTGTTCATTGAGCAAAAGGATTCTCCCTACGCTAATATCTTGACGATTCGCAAGGGAGACGAAAATCGTCCTGAAATTCAGAAGCTGACGAAAGCGCTGACCTCTGAAGAAGTGAAGAAATTCATCAACGAGAAATATCAAGGTGCAATCGTTCCAGCGTTTTAATCTGACGTGCAGCCCCTGTGCGGAAGCAACGCTGCGTTGCGCCTGCATGGGGGTTTTTCTATGTCAAATCGCAAACTAGCCATCTTACTCTTGAGTGTTTTAGTAGTTATGATCGGCATCGGCTATGCCGTAGCCATCATGACCAGCACTGTCAAGCCGATCAAGGTAGGCGTTATTGCCGGACCTCACGAAGACATCTTGAAGGTCGTGCAAAATGTCGCTGAAAAAGACGGTCTGCAAATTCAAGTCGTAAAGTTCAACGATTACGTGAAAATTAACGAAGCCCTGGCCGGTGAAAAATTGGACGCTAATATTTTTCAACCGGAAGCCTATTTAACAACCGTCACTAAAGACCGCGGCTTCAAACTGCAAGCGGCAGCTAAAACCGTGCTTTTCCCTCTGGGTTTTTATTCAAAGAAAATTTCCAATCTCAATGATTTGCCCCGCGGCGCTATTGTCGCCCTGCCGCAAGATCCGATCAGCTTGAGCCGCGCTTTGCTTCTCCTTCATAAAAGCGGCGTCATCGCCTTGCGCCAAGATGCCCTGGCCACACCCACTCTAGAAGATATACAGACCAACCCCTTGGGACTGGTGTTTAAAACAGCCATGGCCAACACGCTGCCTAGGCATATGGAAGATGCCCATATATTGGGCATTCCCAGCGGCTACGCTTTTTCTTACGGCCTAGCCCCCAACAAGGCTCTCCTCATGGAACCGGCTTCTTCAGTCTATGCGCATGTCATCGCCGTGAGGGAAGGGGAAACTGATAACCGCTCACTGCAGCTGCTAATCAAAGCCTATCACTCTCCAGAAGTTCGCAACTACATTGAAGAGCATTTTCAGGGTACCATCCTGCCAGCCTGGTAAAACAGAGGGGTATGGAGAATGAACAGGAGTCAAGCGAGGGCTTCGATGGCTGCTATGAAGGCCGCTTGACTTTTCGCAATATTCTTGTTATACTTAAATCAAAGAAAAGGGTAGATGAAGAGAAAGTCGCCGGAAGCAGTGGCGACAGGTAGCTCGGCAACTACCACAGTCAGGGGTGAGTCCAATGAAAGAGGAAGCAGAGTTTCGGTCACCATGTAAGGGGGCGGTCGTATCAGCAAACAATTGGGCAGTCCCACAACTGAATAACTGACTAAACGAAGTGCATCCAGTGTATGCACGGAAGAGCGCGATTCCTATCGTGCGAAAACAATAGAAATCCCCGGTCGACTGGCTGAGTCGACCGGGGATTATTTATTACGAAGAAGCGACAATACCATACAAAACAATTTCATTAACACTATTCGCCATCTCGTCAATATTATCTTTTACAAAGCCTTGAAATACCATCATCACAATCACGCTAAAAATACCGCAGCCTACAATACGCGTTTCACAGTTGCGCAAAGCCCCTGCTTCAATGCCTTGCGAAATTACAGCCTCCAGGCGGCCGATATTGCGACAAAACCATTGGTTGTATTTTTCTATAGTCTGCTGCGGCACCGCGGCCAACTCCGGCGCTCCCAAGCCTCGCATTTCATGCATCATTACGCGCCACAAATCCGCATTCACCACAAAAAAAGCTAAAAATTCCCGAATCAACGTATGAATTTTTTGCAATGGCGGCTCTGAAGAATGAACGATCGCTTCGGCAACCTCTTCAAAAGGAGCGCTCCGCTCTTGTATCAAGGTATAAAAAAGCTGCTCCTTATTGACAAAATAGTTATACACAGTCCCCTTGCCTGTATCGGCTAAGGCAATGATTTCATCGACTGTTGCTTTATGATAGCCCTTCCGTGCAAACACTACGCCTGCCGCATCCAGAATCTGCTGTCTTTTGTTCCGGACCTCTGCCGCTGCTTCTGAGACGTGTCGCTTGCGCATGGCCTAGTTCCCCCTATATAAAAAGTGCGGGGGCTCCGCCCCCGCCTGCTTAAGAACTCGCCGCTTGATTCAAGACGGCGTTTCTTAGTTGAAGCCTGATTCGATTACATTATAGTTCCATTTCTCACAGTCTGTCAACCAAGATCCCCGGAAAGATAACTTAGCGGCGAGCCAACGCTCGATAAGCAATATCCTTACGATACTGAACGCCTTCAAAGGAAATACAAGCGACTCCCTTATACGCTGCCGCTACCGCTCCGGCAATATCAGCGCCGCTTGCGGTAACGCCCAATACCCGACCGCCGGCGGTAACAATCTCGCCGTCCGCCGACAACCCTGTTCCAGCATGGAATACGACCGTTCCCGCTTCTGCAGCCTCAGCTAACCCCCGGATAACGTCTCCTTTGCGGTAACTTTCCGGATAGCCGCCGGCCGCCATAACCACGCATACGGTGCTGCTTTGTTTCCACTTCACTTCGGTCTTAGCCAAAGTTCCGTCTATGCAAGCCAGCATAATCTCTACGAGATCGCTTTCCAGCAAAGGCAATACCACCTGCGTCTCCGGATCGCCAAAACGCGCATTAAATTCGACTACCCGAGGGCCTTTCTCCGTAATCATCAGCCCGGCATAGAGCACGCCTTTATAGGGACAGCCTTCTGCCGCCATAGCTTTAACCATAGGCTGCAAAACTGTTTCCAAAGTCTGCTTTAAAATAGACTCCGTAGCCACCGGAGCCGGAGCATAGGCGCCCATGCCGCCCGTATTCGGTCCTTGATCGCCGTCAAAAATACGCTTATGGTCTTGAGCCGCGACCATTGGCACTACCGTTTCACCATCGGCAAAAGCCAGCAAAGAAGCTTCTTCTCCCTGCATAAACTCTTCGAGCACAACTCGGTTGCCAGCGCTTCCGAAGCGTCCCTGACAAAGCATATCATCGATAGCAGCTACGGCTTCTTCTTCCGTCATGGCCACGACCACACCCTTGCCGGCGGCAAGACCGTCCGCCTTGACTACGATCGGTGCGCCATTTTTGCGCACATACTCTTTTGCGGCTTCCGCGTCGGTGAAAACCGCAAAGTCCGCTGTCGGAATACCGTATTTCGCCATAATTTCCTTGGCAAACTGTTTAGAGCCTTCCAAACGAGCCGCAGCCTGGGAAGGTCCAAAAGCGCGCAAGCCTTTGGCGGCAAAAAAGTCCACTATTCCTGCAACCAACGGGCCTTCCGGCCCTACCACTGTCAAATCAATGTCGTTCTCTTTGGCAAAAGCCGCCAATGCTTCGTGATCCTCCACGCCGAGATTCACGCATTGCGCTAAAGGCGCCATCCCAGGATTGCCGGGAGCGCAAAAAATTGCGGAAACACCTTTGCTTTGCGCCAGCTTCCATACCAGCGCATGCTCGCGGCCGCCGCCGCCAATGACTAAAATACGCACGATCCCACCTCTTTCCGAAAATAGTCTTCAAGTTTCCTGTCTTTCAACTACCGAAAAAACAGAGGCAGCCGGTACTCTGCAAAGAAAACAATCATGCCGCATTTGCTCCAACATCCATGTTCTCTAACATCCTCCGCTGCCTCTGCCTGGTTCTAATGTTTGAAGTGACGCATGCCGGTAAAGACCATGGCAATGCCATGCTCGTCGGCCGCCTGAATGGATTCTTCATCCCGTACAGAGCCGCCAGGCTGAATGATGGCGGTAATGCCGGCTTTAGCCGCCGTATCAATGGTATCTCGGAAAGGGAAGAAGGCGTCGGAAGACAAAACAGCTCCTTTAGCCGCTTCGCCAGCCTGTTCCAAAGCAATGGCCGCTGAACCAACGCGATTCATCTGGCCGGCGCCAACGCCCAGCGTCTTATCATCCGCCGCTACGACAATGGCATTAGACTTCACATGCTTGACCACCGTCCAGGCAAAACGCAGCTGCTTCCATTCCTCTTCGGTCGGCTGACGCTTAGAAACCACTTTCAGCTCGCTTTCCACGAGTTCTTGCGTATCTGTTTCCTGCAGCAACAGGCCGCCGGAAACTTTTTTAATATCCCATTCTTTACGCCCCTGCTTGGGCAGCGGAGCCGCCAAAAGACGGATATTCTTCTTCTGAGACAAAATATCCAGCGCTTCCTTGGTATAGGAAGGGGCAATGACCGCTTCTAAGAAGATAGTGCTCAGTTCACCGGCCGTTTCCGCATCCACTTCCCGGTTCAAACCGACAATACCGCCGAAAGCAGATACCGGATCGGCGCTATGCGCCTTGCGGTACGCATCGGCCAGAGTTTCCCCCATGCCGGTGCCGCAGGGATTGGTATGCTTGATAATAGCCGCTGCTGGCTGCGGAAAATCCGCCGCCACGGCATAGGCTGCTTCCAAATCCACCAGATTGTTAAAGGACAATTCCTTGCCATGCAGCTGCTGCGCCGCTGCCAGGCCGCTTTTCGCGCCTCTTTCTTTGTAGAAAGCGGCCGCTTGATGGGGATTCTCGCCGTAACGCAAGTCCTGGGCTTTTTCCCATACACCATGCAAAGTAACAGGGAAAGTGTCTTCGCCATCTAAACGCTGCGCTAAGTAGCGAGCAATGCAGGCGTCGTATTCGCCGGTATGGCTGTATGCTTCCTGCGAAAGACGCATGCGTGTTTTATCCGACACTTCGCCGCTTTGGCGCAGCTCTTCCACTACCGTCTGGTACCGCTCAGGATTGACTACCACGGTCACATAGGCGAAATTTTTCGCCGCCGCACGAATCATAGCCGGTCCGCCGATATCGATGTTCTCGACGGCTTCCTCCAAGGTTACCCCTTCTTTGGCAATGGTCTGGCGGAAGGGATACAAGTTCACCGCCACCAAATCAATACCCGTGATGCCATGCTCTTTCATCGCCGCTACATGGGCTTCGTTGTCGCGAATCGCCAAAATGCCGCCATGCACATAGGGGTTCAAGGTTTTCACACGGCCATCCATGATTTCAGGAAAGCCCGTAACATCGCTTACATAGGTCACAGGCAGCCCCGCCGCCCGCAGCGTCTTCATCGTGCCGCCAGTAGAGACGATTTCCACGCCCATTTGGCAAAGTTCTTTAGCAAACTCCACTACGCCGCTTTTATCAGAAACGCTAATTAACGCGCGCCGAATTTTCATCATTTTTACCTCACTTTTCGCTTCGGATATGGACCTGTCGCCCTTCAATCTCCAGCCGCTCCTCGCAAAACAATGCAATCGCCCGCGGATACAGCCGATGCTCCACATGAAGAATACGATCCGCCAGAGTCTGGGTCGTATCCCCCAGTTCTACCGGTACGGCTTCCTGCAAGATGATCGGACCGCTGTCCATGCCTTCGTCTACAAAATGCACGGTACAGCCTGCCACTTTAACGCCGTAACGGAGCGCTTGTCCTTGCGCATCCAGGCCCGGGAACGCAGGCAGCAAAGAGGGATGAATGTTGACGATAGCTCCAGGAAAGCGCTGAATGAAGCAAGCGCTCAAAATGCGCATAAAGCCTGCCAGTACTACCAGGTCCACCTGATGCCGCTCCAGCTCGTCCGCCAGCGCGGTTTCATAAGCAGTTCGATCCGCAAAGGCTTTTCGCTCTAACACCACCGTCGGGATGCCCATGCCGCGCACACGCAGCAAGGCTTTGGCCTCCGGATTATCGCTGATGACAACACCCACCTTGGCCAAAGGCAGCCGCCCAGCATGAATAGCATCCAAAATAGCCTGCAAGTTGCTACCGCGTCCGGAAACAAGTACGCCCAATGCCTTTTTAGCGGTCATGGTCGAACTCGCCCCCTTTAAGAGTTACTTCCCCGTTGCCGGCTACGACGGAACCAATGCGATAGCAGGTTTCACCGCGCTGCGCCAAGTCATCCATTACGGCCTGCGCCTGTGCCTCAGGCACTACCAAAATCATGCCGATACCCATATTGAAGGTACGGTACATTTCCGGCCAAGCCACATTGCCCCATTCCTGGAGGAGTGAGAAAATCGCCGGACGCGGCCAAGCTTCAATATCTACTTCCACCGCCGTGCCTTCAGGCAGCACGCGAGGGATGTTGTCGTAAAAGCCGCCGCCAGTGATATGCACCAAGCCGCGCAGGTCAAAGCGGCCGAACAAAGGCAGACACGCTTTGGGATACAGGCGAGTAGGTTCCAAAAGCTCCTCGCCCAATGGCCGTCCCAGTTCCGGTACAACCGTCTTCAGGTCCAGCTTTTGCACGTCCAAACAAATTTTACGCACCAACGAATACCCATTGGAATGAACGCCGCTTGAGGGCAAGCCTAGCACCACATCGCCGGCCTGAATGGTTTCGCCGGTAATAATCTCTTCTTTTTCCACTACGCCAACAGCAAAGCCGCCGATATCGTATTCGCCTTCACCGTAAAAGCCGGCCATTTCCGCAGTTTCGCCGCCAATAAGGGCGCAACCGGACTCCTTGCAAGCCCTGGCGATGCCGCCGACAATATCAGCAACCTGCGTGGGGCTGACTTTGGCTACTGCCAGATAGTCGAGGAAAAAGAGAGGCTCTGCGCCTTGCACCAAAATGTCATTTACACACATGGCTACCGCATCCTGGCCGATGGTATCATGCTTGTCCATCAGAAATGCCAAGCGCAGCTTAGTGCCAACGCCGTCTGTGCCCGAAACCAGTACAGGCTCCCGATATTTTCCCGTGTTCAAAGCGAACAGGCCGCCAAAACCGCCTATATCGCCAAGCACTTCCGGTCGATAGGTGCTGCGCACATGCGCTTTCATCCGCTGCACCGCCTCATTACCAGCGTCAATATCTACGCCGGCGTCGCGATAGGTCAGGGACGGCGCGTTCTTCTTCATCTCAGACATGCACTCTTCCTCCATTAACGTCGCTTTTGCTCAAAAATGAATTTCTGGGTTGCAATTTCCGCTTCGCACTCGATCTCCGTAGGATAGTCGTTATTAAAGCAAGCATAGCACATTTGGCTGGCGTCTACATTAGCGACGCAGCCTTGCAAGCCTTCAATCGTCAAGTAATGCAGGGAATCGGCGCCAATAAACTCACGGATTTCCTCCACGCTTTTGCTGGCGGCGATCAGTTCCTTGCGAGCCGAAGTATCAATGCCGTAATAGCAAGGGCAGGAAATCGGCGGCGAACTAACGCACATATGCACTTCCCTCGCGCCTGCTTCCTTAAGCATATGCACGATTTTGCCGCTCGTTGTGCCGCGTACAATAGAATCATCCACCATTACCACGGATTTTCCGGCCACAGCCGCCCGAACGGCATTCAGCTTCAACCGTACGCCCATATCCCGCTTCTTCTGTTCCGGCTGAATAAAGGTCCGGCCAATATAGCGGTTTTTCATCAGGCCTTCCATAAAAGGAATGCCCGACTCGTAACTATAGCCCAAAGCGGCTGTCGTTCCCGAATCAGGCACGGAAATGACGACGTCCGCTTTGACGCCATGCTCTCTGGCCAGTTGCCGACCCATTTCAAAACGCGCCTGCTGCACGCTTTGACCGTCAATCACACTGTCCGGACGAGCAAAATAAATGTATTCAAAAATGCACAATGCTTGCCGCTTCTGTTTGGCAAATTGAAACGAATGCAGACCGTTTTCATCGACGACCACCATTTCCCCGGGTTTTACGTCACGGACAAACTCGGCACCCACCGTATCCAACGCACAAGATTCCGAAGCAATCACATAACCGCCATTCAGACGACCAACGCAAAGAGGCCGGAAGCCGTTCGGATCGCGCACGCCTAAGAGCTTGTCCTCGGTCATGACCACCAAGCAGTAGGCGCCCTCCACGTCTTGGAGGCTTTCCATAACCTTTTCCTCCAAGTTGTCTTTGCGCGAACGGGCAATCAAATTAACTATCACTTCGCTGTCAATAGACGTTTGAAAAATACAGCCTTCTTCTTCTAGCTTCTTGCGCAGCGAACCGGCATTAGTCAAATTGCCGTTGTGAGCCATCGCAATAGTCCCGCCGGCGTACCGCACCATCAACGGCTGCGTATTGGCCAAAAGACTGGAACCTGTTGTCGAATAGCGCACATGGCCTATAGAGATATATTGGTTCTCCATCCGAGGAAGCTGGTGGCGAAATACTTCGCCTACCAACCCCATGCCGCGATGGACATCCATCCAGGCGCCGTCGGTAACGGCAATGCCGGCGCTTTCCTGTCCCCTATGCTGCAAAGCATACAGCCCCCAATAGGTACAATGCGTGACATCTTCCGTATGGGAATAAATACCGAAGACACCGCATTCTTCATGCAGAGTATCGTTGTCCATCACATCGATCATTGCTTACCTCTCTCCTGTCAAACGATACAATACTTCTTTATAGGCTTCTTCCACATTGCCCAAATCGCGGCGAAAACGGTCCTTGTCCATTTTTTCACCGGTCTTGCTGTCCCAAAAGCGGCAGGTGTCCGGAGAAATTTCGTCTCCCAAAATCACTTCGCCCTTATACAGGCCGAATTCAAGCTTGAAGTCAATCAGTTCCAGCCCTTTTTCTTTTAAATGAGCCGAGAGGATTTCATTCGTTTTCAGAGCATACTCAGAAACCTTTTCCATCTGCTCCGGCGTAGCCAGATTCATAGCGGCGATATGATAGTCGTTAATCATAGGATCGCCTAGTTCGTCATCCTTGTAGTAGAACTCCAGCACGGTTTTTGCCATTTTTGTTCCTTCCGCCAAACCCAAGCGTTTAGCCAGGCTGCCAGCGGCGATATTGCGCACAACTACCTCTACAGGCAGAATGGTTAGTTTTTTTACCAGCATTTCCCGGTCACTAAGACGTTTGAGCAAATGATGAGGAATGCCGGCCTTGCCGAGCAATTCAAAAAAGAAGGTGGCAATCTTATTGTTCAAAACACCCTTGTCGGTAATGATGCCTTTTTTGTCGCCATTGAAAGCAGTGGCGTCATCCTTGTAATATACAAGCAATTCATCCGGGTTTTCCGTCGCAAACATTTGTTTCGCTTTGCCTTCGTAAAGAGGTTTCTTTTCCACGCCTATATCCTCCCTATGCCTTTGCTGCTTCTTCGTTCCAAATTTTTGTAACCTTATCCGCTTTAGCGGCTACTTCTTCAGCCATCTGCTTCCGGTACTCCTTCAGCTTAGCGGCTAAATTTTCATTGCCTACGGCCAGTATTTGCACAGCGAAAATCGCGGCATTTTTGGCGCCGTCTACCGCCATCGTGGCTACAGGAATGCCCGAAGGCATCTGCACAATGCTCAAAAGAGCGTCAAAGCCCGCCAAGGGAGTTGCTGCTATAGGCACACCGATTACCGGCAGCGTCGTAAAGCTGGCGATCACCCCAGGCAAGTGGGCTGCTGCGCCAGCAGCGGCAATAATGACCTTCACGCCGCGCTCGGCAGCGCCGGCGGCAAACTCATGAACCACATCCGGCGTACGATGCGCCGAAGCCACGATGACTTCACATTCCACGCCAAAAGACTTGAGTACTTTGGCCGCTCCTTCCAGCCTAGGCCAGTCGGAATCGCTTCCCATTATGATAGCAACCTTCATAAACAGCCTCCTTTTGCATTTCACCATTTCATCATCTCATTATATTGGGTCAGTTCTATGTTTGCTGCGATTCTCCTGCACCTTTCCTTCCGGCACCGGACCTGTTGCGGAAGGAAAACCCGGAGAACAGGCGCGGAAGAGTTTCCTCTTCCGCGCCATGGCTGCTTCGCCTCACAGGGTATTTTAGGGGAGTAAACGAAACTATTCCGCAAGGAACATATAGCGCAACACTACCAGCACCGCCAGGATATAGACAATCCAATGCGCTTCTTTGCCGCGTCCATTGATGAGCTTTAAGAGAGGGTATAGTACCAGACCAGCCGAAATGCCGTTGGCAATACTATAAGTAAAAGGCATCAGAATAATAGTCATAAAAGCCGGGAAAAACTCAGTGAAATCGGTGAAATCAATGTTGCGCACCGACTCCATCATCAAGGCACCGACAATAATCAAGGCCGGAGCCGTTGCCGCGCTGGGAATGAGTCCCACCAAGGGCGTGAAAAACATGGACAACAAGAACAGCGAGCCGCAAACTACAGCCGTCAGGCCGGTACGACCGCCAACACCAACGCCAGCGGCGCTTTCTACAAAAGCGGTAATAGTACTGGTTCCCAAAAGCGAACCGATGCTGACGCCGGCAGCGTCAGTAAGCATCGCTTTACCCATGCCTGGAAAGCGTCCTGTTTTGTCCATCAAGCCTGCTTTCGTAGCCATCCCCACCATAGTGCCCATGGCATCGAAGAGTTCCACAAAGGTAAAGGTGAAAATAATAGTTAAGAGTCCCATATTCAAGGCACCCATAATATCCAAGGCAAAAAAAGCATTGCGGCTGAAATCGGGAATGGAAACCGGCGAAAAGCCAGCGGGAATATTAACAATTCCCGTCGCAATGCCTGCAAGCGACGTCAGCAGAATGCCAATCAAAATTGCGCCTTTTACTTGACGGCCCATTAAAATCGCCGTGATAAAAAGACCGCACAGCGCCAAAAAGACATCAGGACTGCCCAATTTTCCCAGCTCGATAATGGTTTCAAAGGACAGCGGCGTACCATTGCCATGTGCCGCGACTATCTTTTCCAGCGTCGGCGGAATGAGCGACAAGCGAATGCTCATAATGCCGGAAAGTTTCAAGCCAACCACAGTGATAAATAAGCCAATACCCACAGTAATTGCATGTTTCAAGGCCATTGGCATGCCCTCTACAAGCAATTGGCGGACCCGGGTAACCGTCAACAAAATAAAAATAATACCGGAAATAAAAACGGCGCCCAAAGCGGCCTGCCATGGCACACCCATGCCGATGATAACAGTAAACGCATAAAATGCATTCAGGCCCATTCCCGGAGCCATAGCGATCGGATAGTTAACAAATAAGCCCATCATAATTGTAACCAGACCGGCTCCAATGGAAGTGGCCAGCAAGACGGCGTTTTTGTCCATCCCTGCGGCGCCCAGAATGCTGGGATTGACAAACAGGATATAAGCCATAGCCATAAACGTAGTAATCCCTGCGGTGATTTCGGTATTTACATTGGTGTTTCTTTCACGCAATGCAAATAGCTTTTCCAACATGTGCGTCTCTCCTCTGTCTGCTATTTTTTTGATACCTAGAGAAATCTCCTGATTTTCCGAATAAGCGCAGCCACCTGCTCAAACAAAAAACACCGCCAGAAAATTCGCGGGTTTTGCCTGAGCGAAAATTCCGTCCGGTGCGGCAGCTAGGGAGTCTTTCCCTGCACTATCTGGCATCTGCTGGAGATTCCGCTCGTAGTCAGACAATTTACGGTTGTCCGGTAGAGACATTTGGGCCGTATTCCCAAACATATACGAGCCGTATGCGGTTACGGTTTTATTTTAACAGCATCAGCAGAGTGAGTCAACGAAAACATGAACCTTATTTCTTCATTTTTCTTTAACGTTCGGGTTTCTGTTTTTTTCTTTTTTCTTTAAGATTTTTTATTTTTTGTACGATATAAGGGATGAAGGTCCCGTGTCATACGTGACAAATCCTAAAGCAAAGGAGGCCCCTCGTCATGGTTGAACGCATTCAACGCATCAATCGCATCCGCCCTGTTGATTCTTACTCCTCGGGGCAGTCCGGTTTGAAGCAAAAGCGCAAAAAACAAGCTCCTTCCTTTGGTCGTTCCTTACAAAAGGAAGTGGCTGCCGAAGCGGATAAAGAGAAAAACACTCCCCTGCCGCCGTTACAAGCGACCATTTACTATACGGTATAGGAAAACCAAAAATGACCGTAAAGCCGTTTGGGCTTTACGGTCATTTTTCATTGTCGTGGGACACTGACAATGAAAACTCTCCAACATTCGAGCTTAAAATATTCCTTGACAAGTATAGCTACTATTTGTAAGATTTTATTGACCTGAGTCAGTTGTTAGAATACGCTACTACTTCCGCTTCTCAATGACACTAGGATCAAAATACCAGTTACGGAGGTGATTCACATGACTAGAATCAGAAAAGATCCCGAAGTCCGCCAGACAGAACTAATGGATGCGGCCTTGGAGCTATTTTGTTCCGTCGGCTATAAAAAGACAATGGTTGCAGACATAGTAAAAAAAGCCGGTGTAGCCAAGGGAACCTTTTTTTACTATTTCTCCACCAAGGAAGCCGTTTTAGAAGCCATCTGTACACGAGGGGCTACCGAGTTGGCCACTTCCTTCCAATTACAAAGCCGTCAACTCACAGCAATAAACAAATTACAAGCCTTCATTTTTAAGATATCTTCTCCCACGCAGATTGATTTTCTTATTGACACGCTATGGAATGAAAAACAATTCAATTTTGTTTATACCATCTGGCAGCAGCATGTTGAAAACATTTTCAATCCCCTTCTGACTGATATAATCCAGCAGGGAAATCAAGAGGGTACCATGCATGTGAACTGCATAAAAGAAACCTCTGCTTTTTTCTGGAGTACACTAGATTGCCTATGGGAAGCCGGATATTTAAATGAACCCTCCGAAATGCTTCTCAATAAAACTAAAATTGCCGAATCAATACTAGAACGACTTTTAGGAGTCGAGGAAAACAGTCTCGACTTATCTATTTTTAAGACTTAAGTTGCGTAGAATTACGCATCTTTTTTTGCCGTCTTACTGACCCAGGTCACTAGTTGATAATTACCGACTTTCCGAAAATACGTTTCTGTTACTATTTTCCCCCCTTAAGCTGACCTATGATCAATATGTAAATCATTATATTATGGAGAAAAGGAACTCTTATGAATCTGAAAAAATTTTTAATTCTATGGGGGGTAACCCTTATCTATTGCACCATTCCCAGTCTAACTTACGCCCACTCAATGCAGTTGACTATAGCAGATAGTATCCGATTAGCGCTCCAGCATAGTCCGGCGATAAAAGCAGCCGAAGCAGAAACCGGTAAAGCTAGTTGGTTGCTTACAGAAAATCGTGCAAATTATCTGCCCAAGCTCAGTGCTAACCATGTGCAAACGCAAAATCACCCAGGTACTACTGACACAGAAGCCAAGCCCCGCGCATCAACTATAGAAGCAACAACCACGCTCTATAGCGGCGGACTCAACGAAGGCCTGGCTGCGCAAGCCAAAGAACTCTATACAGGCGCCAAATACCAGTTAACCCGTACCAAGCAGCAAGTCATCACTACTACATACCTAACTTATCACAATGTTCTGCAGGCCGAAAAAAGCGTAACCCTAGCCGAAGAATCGGTTCAGCGTCTGACGCACCACTTGTCAATCGTCGAGGCTCAATACCAAGAAGGAACTGTAATAAAAAGTGATGTGCTGCGAACCGAAGTTGAATTGGCTCAGGCCAAACAAAACCACAGCAAAGCCCAAAATGCTTACCAACTGGCCAATGTTCAATTGATTACCTTACTCGGGCTTTCCTCCGAGCAAGCAATAACATTAGCCGATACAAGTATAGCCTCCGCTTACGAAGGTTCCACAGCCCTGGCCATTCAAACTGCCTTAGCCAACCGTACAGACCTCAAGCAAATCTTTCAGGAAGAAAAAGCTGCCGAGCAAGGTATACGAATAGCACAAAGCGGTCAATTACCCACTGTAAACCTGACGTTCAAAAAAGAATGGCAACACCAGCAAGACTCAAGCAATCCGTGGTCTGCCCAGCTAGCCGTGACTTTTAATGTTTTTGACGGCAGAAAAACAAAAAGCAAAATCAAACAGGCCGAATTGGAAGTTGTGAAAACCCATGAGCTCTTTCAGCAAAAAGCAGAACAAATCACATTAGAAACTCAAGAAGCTTATTTCAATCTGCTAAATTCCCGCACGGCTTTAGAGATTGCCTCACAGGTCGTTACCAAAGCCGAAGAAGATTATGCCATTGCTCAGCTCCGTTACCGGGCTGGGGTCGGCACCAACCTGGATGTCATCGACTCCCAAGGCGCACTGACTTCAGCTAAGCTTAACTACACCAACGCCCGCTATGACTACAGTAAGTACAATATACAATTAGCACAAGCAATGGGCACTATTACGGAGGAAGCGATCTATGATAAAAAACAAACCACGAATTAGAACGTTAATGGTTTTGCTCATTCTGACACTACTTATTGGTACTGTCGCCTGGCGAATCTACAATACCCAGCAGCAGGCCAGCCTTACCATCCAGCCTGTGGCGGTCACTACCGCCACAGTAAACCAAACGCCAAAACTAAACACACTCAAACTGACAGGTACAGTTGAAGGCCTAACTTCGGCTATTATTAGCAGCCGTTTCGCCGGCAAAATCGACCAGCTACTTGTCGAAGACGGGCAATCTGTTTCCCAAGGAGCGATACTCCTAACCCTAGACACTGTAGAATTGGCTAATTCTGAACGCATCGCCCAAAACAATGTCCGGCAGGCTGAAGCCAATTTCAACACCGTCCAGGCCGATTATCAACGCTATTATAACCTGTATGCAAGAAATGCGGTTACCAAGCAACAGCTGGAAAGCGCACAGGCTCGAATGATTACAAGCCGAACGGAAGTCGATAATGCCTATGCCAACTTGAATAATTCCCAAAAGCAAATCGCTGACGGTAGCATCCTCAGCCCGGTAACTGGTCTAGTCGCCAATAAAGCGGCCACCATCGGCCAAGTTGTCTCGCCTGGCACTACACTCCTTACGGTAGAACAAATTGACCAAGTATATGTTGTGGTAAATGTAGAACAAAAAGACATTGCCGCCGCCAAACTTGGAACTACCGTAACTATTACAGTTGACGCTTATCCTGGCCAGGATTTCGCGGGAACAGTAGCAGTTATTAATCCGGTGGCAGGTAACGAAAGTCGTATGTTCAAGGTAAAAATTAAAGTCGATAACTCAAAGCAACAGTTAAAACCAGGCATGTTTGCTCAAGGGACCTTGCCATTAGGAGAACCACAACCCGTTTTAGCAATACCGCGAACCGCTATGCTGTCCCAAAAGGGCTTACATTATGTCTTTATTGCCGAAAACAATCAAGCGAAAAAAATACTGGTGGAACCGGGCGATTTAATCGGCGATCTGATCGAGGTCAAAAAAGGACTCCATATGGGCATGTCTGTAATAACTGACAATCTAGATAAAATCAAAGACGGTGATGCTCTGCTTACCACGGAGAGTTCTCGATGAGTTTACCAGAAATCAGCATCAAACGCCCGGTCTTTGCCACAGTTACCCTTCTCGCCCTTATTCTTTTAGGCATTGTCAGCTACTTTCGCATGAACGTAGACGAAATGCCAGATGCAACCCTGCCCTACGTATCGGTCAGCATTACCTATGAGGGAGCGCAACCAGCGCAAATTGACTCCCAGATAACAAAAAAAGTTGAAGAAGCAGTCGGCGAAGCCAAGGGTGTAAAACATATCCGCTCTACCTCTCGTGAAGGCAGCGCAGAGATTGGCGTTGAATTCAATTTGGATATCGATCCGGCTATGGCTACTCAAGATGTCCGAGATAAAGTCAGCGCCATTCGCAGTGAATTGCCTGACAGCATTAAAGAACCGGTTATCGAGCGTTTCGATATGAAAGCAGCTCCGGTCGTCGCTATTGCCCTTACCAGTGAAACCTCAACACTCCGTGAATTAAGTGTTTTAGTTGAGGACGTAATTAAACCCCGTCTGCAAAAAATTTCCGGCATCGGTCAGCTAAAGATCTCTGGACTTCAAAAACGCGAGATTCAATTGTTGCTGGACCAAGAAAAGCTGACTGCTTTTGGGTTTTCTATACCGGAAATTACCCAGCGCCTACAGCAGGAAAATCAGGACATTCCCGCTGGTAAGCTGACGGCAGCCAGCCAAGAATTATCGGTACGCACAGCAGGAAATTTCAAAGATCCCCAAGACTTCCGATCTGTTGTAATCGGCACCAGGAACGGCGCACCGGTATATTACCATCAAATCGGCACTATCAAAGATGCCCTCAAGGAAATTGAGACAATTGCCCGTTATGATAATCAACCGGCCATCGGTCTTGAAATCGGTAAACAATCCGGCGCTAATGCCGTAAACGTAGGCAACCAAGTAAAATCCGAACTGGAGGAAATTCAGAAAAGCCTGCCGGCAGGTATTGCCTTGCACCTGGTTCGGGACGATGCTCAACGTGTTGAAGACTCTATTCATGAAGTTTGGTTCGATCTTATAATCGGTGGCTTCTTTGCTGTGATTACCGTACTATGGTTTCTGGGTGACTGGCGTAGTACCGTTATCAGTGCCTTAGCCATCCCCGCCTCCATAGTTTCCACCTTTTTATTTATGAAATTAGCCAATTTTTCTATTAACAGCATGTCTTTGCTTGGCCTGTCGCTATCAGTCGGTCTCCTGATTGATGATGCTATCGTCGTCATTGAAAATATTATCCGCCACCGGCGGATGGGCAAGTCGGCCTTAGAGGCCGCCGCGGCAGGAAGCAAAGAAATCGCGCTGGCGGTTATGGCCACAACCTTTACTGTTGTCGCCGTATTTTTCCCCGTCGGTTTTATGTCAGGTGCGGTAGGCCAATTTTTCATGGAATTTGGATTGTCGATTGCCTTTGCCGTGCTGGTATCTCTCTTCATTTCCTTTACTCTGACACCTATGCTGGCAGCTTTATATCTGCCAGTAGGCGGGCAGCATGCATCAGGCCGCCTGGCCCGGTGGTGGTCTAAGTGGAATGACTGGTTTGAGCGTCTTACTGACGCTTACGCTGTTTTATTGAAAAAGGTCCTTCATCAGCACCAAAAAAGCGTACTGGCGGGAGCATTTTCCTTGTTTTTGCTCAGCATGATGCTGTTTCCGTATCTGGGCTCGTCCTTCATGCCAACCACCGACCAAGCACAATTTACTGTAAAGATAAAAAGACAATCTGGTTCAACCGTGGAAATGATCGATAATAGCACCCAGAAGATGTTAGAAGAACTCCATTCACTTCCTGAAATCCAGCATATTTACAGTACTTCAGCTGCTGAAGAACAATCCTTTTTTGTCAAACTGGTGCCAAAAAAAGAACGGCAGCGTAGTCAATCCGACGTTATCAATGAAGTGCGTCAAAACCTCAACAGCTTTCCCGGTATCCGAATTGATATCGAACAAGGAGACGGTAAACCTGTTACTGTTTCGATAACAGGTGATTCCGTTGAAAAGTTAGGAGAAATCGCAAGTCAGCTACAACAAAGAATGGAAGACATACCAGGAGTGCAAGACATTGTTTCCAGTTATCGTCCTGGCACCCCCAATCTGAACATTACCATCAAGGCAGAGCGAGCCAATGATCTGGCCGTTTCCACCGCCACCATCGGCAATAGCCTTCAAACACTGTTAAGAGGAATGGTCGTCGGTAAATATAGCGACAGCGACGAGCGTGTCGATATCCGCGCGCGCCTGACAGCGATGAGCCGCAGCCACCCTGACAGCCTAAATGGCATCTATGTCCCCAGTGAAAAAGTAAAAGCTGATGGACAAAAAATGCTCATCCCGCTGTCGCAGGTTGCAAACTGGAAATATACAACAAGCCCTGCGGAAATTACTCGCTATGACCGGCAAAAAGAAATCCGCCTGACTGCCAATTTGGTGAATACAACCCTCGGCGACTTTGATAATCAGTTTTACCCCAGTATACTAGACATTCCCATGCCAGCAGGTTATCAGGTTGGAGCTGCCGGCGAATCAGATGATATGGATGAATCCTTTTCTAGTATGGGCATTGCTCTGGCACTTGCTGTTTCTTTCATCTTCATGATACTGGCAGCACAGTTTGAAAGCTACAGCGAACCATTTGCGATCATGCTCTCCTTGCCTTTAGCTATCATTGGAGCCCTACTTGGCTTATTTTTGGCTGGCAGCGCTCTCAGCGTAATTTCCGCGATCGGTATTATGATGCTAATGGGACTTGTTACCAAAAACGCTATTCTCCTCATTGACTTTGCCAAACAACGAATGCAGGATAATGTCTCTTGTAATGAGGCCTTAGTCGATGCAGCTCGCACCCGCTTGCGTCCCATACTAATGACAAGTGCCGCAATGATTTTGGGGATGCTTCCTATCGCCTTCGGCGTTGGGCCAGGTTCGGAAGCGCGCGCTCCTATGGCACACGCCATCATCGGCGGACTGATTACCTCGACGCTACTCACTCTGGTCGTTGTACCTGCCGTTTATTCACTCATTCATGATTGGAAAACGCGTCGCTCTAATAAACAAGAGAAAATACTAATCCAATAAAATTTAATAATGATAAACAATATAGTATTTACGTAGGTTGAGGATAAAAAAAGACCTTGCACAAGCTTCTAAAAAGCTTCAATGCAAGGTCTTTTTGTCTATGTCGGGCAGGCTACGTCACTTTGCCCTCTGGAGAAAAAATGACTGTGCCCCACGACAAATTACTTATTCAAATTCAATTGTTGCTGGCGGTTTCCCTGTGCAATCATAAAGCACACGGTTAACGCCTTTTACTTCATTTACAATACGGCTGGTAACAATCGCAAGTACTTCCCACGGAAGCTGCGCGCTTTCAGCTGTCATAAAATCAGATGTCATAACAGCCCGAAGAGCAATCGCATAATCATACGTACGACCATCCCCCATAACACCAACCGAACGCATATTGGTGAGCGCTGCAAAATACTGTCCCAGATCTTTCGCTACGCCGGCTTTTGCTACTTCTTCACGGTAAATAGCATCCGCATCCTGAACGATCTGTACTTTTTCTTCTGTCACTTCACCGATGATACGAATACCAAGTCCCGGGCCTGGGAACGGCTGACGGCTGACAAGATATTCCGGAATCTGTAATTCCCGACCAGCTTTTCTTACTTCATCTTTAAATAACAGGCGCAGCGGTTCTACGATTTCTTTGAAATCAACATAATCCGGCAGACCGCCTACATTATGATGGGATTTGATAACCGCCGATTTGCCCAGACCACTTTCGATAACGTCCGGATAGATGGTTCCCTGTACGAGGAAATCCACTTTGCCAATTTTTTTAGCTTCATCTTCGAATACACGAATGAATTCTTCGCCAATAATTTTACGCTTTGTTTCCGGATCAGTAACACCCTTGAGTTTTGCATAGAAACGCTCTTTAACATTTACGCGAATGAAGTTCAGATCATAATGACCATCCGGGCCAAATATAGCTTCTACTTCATCGCCTTCATTTTTTCTCAGTAAGCCATGATCAACAAATACACAGGTCAGTTGTTTGCCGACAGCTTTTGACAGCAATACAGCAGCAACAGAGGAGTCAACCCCGCCCGACAATGCGCAGAGAACTTTTCCGCCGCCAATTTTCTGGCGAAGATTCTGAATTGTCGCTTCTACGAAGGAATCCATTTTCCAGTCGCCATTGCATTCACATACATTGAAAATAAAGTTATGAAGCATTTTCATACCTTCAACGGTATGCATAACTTCCGGATGGAACTGTACAGCGTAGAGTTTTTCGGCTTCATTTTCCATCGCTGCCACCGGACATACAGGTGTAGAGGCTGTAACCTTAAAGGATGCCGGAGCTTCTGCAATATAATCCGTATGACTCATCCAGCAAATCGTTTCCTTGGAAACCCCTGCAAAGATTTTAGAGCTTTCGCCTTTAATGCTGACTTCCGTTTTGCCATATTCGCTGACCGGAGCGGTTGCAACCTTGCCCCCCAGTAAATGTGCCATAAGCTGTGAGCCGTAGCAAATTCCCAAAACCGGAATTCCCAGCTTTAAAAGTTCTGCACTGCATACGGCAGAATCCTTTTCATACACACTATTCGGGCCGCCGGTAAAAATAATCCCTTTAGGCTGCATTTTTTTTATCTCTTCAATGCTCATCGTATACGGAAAAACTTCGCAATATACGTTGCACTCTCTGACGCGTCTGGCAATCAGCTGGTTGTACTGCCCGCCGAAATCCATAACCAAAACAAATTCATTTTGTTTGGCACTCATGAACAAGCCCCCTTTCTATATGAAGAAAATTAAACCACACCCGAGGCTACTTGTAAATACCTTTTAAGAGCGTTTCTTTACGCAAGCTGGCGCATTCGCACTCGCCCACAGTCCGCAAATGACGAATTGTGTCAAGGAGAATGCGGCTGAGCATGGGGGCGTCATCATAAAAAATATCTTGTAAGTCTTTGTGGGACCAGTTTTTCACAACCCCTTCGCCGTAATTGACGACAAAGTACAACCCTGCAAAACAGGCGCCGATTTCCCTTGCTAGATATACTTCCGGACAAATGCTCTGGCCAACAATGTCCGCATGGCCCTTGAGCATGGCGATTTCCGCCGGACTTTCAAAATGCCGTCCGTCTGTAACCGCATATATTCCTCTGCTGAAAATACGTCCTAAATAGTGTTCTTTAGCGGTTTCTACCAGCACTTCCCGCATTTCCGGACAGATCGCATCGCGCATCACCAACAGGTAATGCCCCTCAAGGCCGACATCTTTACGCATGGACTGATCCAAATAGTCGTGTGGAATGACAATATCCCGGGGGTCCAGGAGATGATTGACGGTACCAACGCCGCCTTCCCCTAGAATGCGGCGTACGCCTGCCTCGCGGAGCACCCAGAAAATCTGCCTAGAAGCGTCGGCGCGGCTGACTTGCCGACCCCAGCCATGCATTTTGCAGGTTAACACCGGCTTTTCATCTACCGTAAACAGCCGAAACGGCGGACTTTCACCATAAGGCGTTTCAAAAACCAGTTGGTCTTCCAAAAGAACAACCCCTGGATCATCCGCCCCTAAGGGAAAATCACTGGATAGAGTACCCGAGCCGCCGATGACGGCAAAATCAGCTTGAACCGTTACCTTCATGCTTCCACCTCATCATCAAAACGTTTGATAATTTCATATACTGTATTACGCTGCGCCGGTTTTCTGCCGGCTTGTCGAATCAGACGAACCATAGACTCTACATTCATCGCATGCGACGTCCCCGCCGCCTTCACAACATTTTCCTCCAGCATGACGCTGCCCAAATCATTAGCGCCAAAAGCCAGACTCAGTTGTCCAATTTCCTTGCCCTGAGTCACCCAAGAGCCTTGCACCGTGTGAATGTTATCCAGATACAGCCGCGCCACCGCCAGGGTACGCAAGTATTCCCAAGAAGAAATCTTTTCGCCCCCCAGTTCATTATTCCCTGGCTGGTATGTCCAGAGAATAAAAGCCCGGAAGCCGCCGGTTTCCTCTTGCAAGCGTTTGATTTTCTCCAAATGCTCCAGCCGCTGCGCTCGGCTTTCCCCCATGCCGATTACCATGGTGGCTGTCGTGCCAAAGCCAAAAAGCTGCGCCTGACGCATTACGTCCAGCCATTCGCCGCTGGAAATTTTTTTAGGGCTCACGCGCTGGCGAATCTCGTCCACCAAAATTTCCGCACCGCCCCCTGGCAGCGAATCAAGTCCAGCCTCCCGCAATTGCCGCAGCACTTCCGGTATTGAAAGACCGCTTTGCTTAGAGAAATAAAAAATTTCCGTCGGCGAAAACGAATGAATTACAATATCATAGCGCGCTTTAATCGCCTTCACTAAATCCAAATACCAGGAAAAAGGCAAATCCGGATGCAGTCCGCCTTGCATGAGAATTTGCGTACCGCCGGCTGCTACCGTCTCGCCGACTTTCTCCAGCACCTCTTCATGAGTCAGCACATAGCCTTCCGGATGTCCGGGACGCCGAAAAAAAGCGCAAAAGCGACACTCGCTGGTGCAAATATTTGTATAGTTAATATTGCGGTCCACAATAAAAGTTACCGTATCGTCTGGAAAACGTTGGCGCCGACAAGCGTCCGCCGCCAAGCCCAACGTTAAAATATCTTCTTGTTCCAGAAGCGCCAAGGCTTCCTCTTTTTTCATGCCTGCGCCTCCCCGACAAATGCCAGTTGCGGCACTTTTTCAATCAGTCCCAGCGCATGCGCCCGCTGGTAAAAGCCCAGCAACGCCTGCTGATGCTTGGGTGTCAGCTCGTAATTTAAAAGACCGATATAATGCACGATTTCTGCCGGTGTAAAGCCGTCCCGGCGAATCCAAGCCGCCGCCTCTGCCAAATGCTCTAAGCCATACGTAAAGGCCTTACGCAAGCGCTGCTGCACTTGACTGACCAATTGCGGCTGTGCAGCGGCAAATTCGCGCCGAGCCACCCAAACCGCGTAGACCATGCCGCCGCCAGTCAGCGCCCGCCATTGGCCGCCCATATCATAATAATAGTAGCCTTCTTGCTGATGCAAGTACGCCCCCAGGGCATCATCGCCGATGAACAGCACCGCGTCAGCCTTATCCAAAACCTCTTCCGTCCACAAAGACGTCGTAGTTTCATAGCTCACTTGACGCAAACCGTAATGCTGAGCCAGCACAATTTTTAATTGGCGGTGCGAAGTAGCAGATTTGCTCGTCAGTAGCACCTTGCCGCCTTCCAGTTCCTCTATAGGCTTTTTAGAAACAAGTAAAATGCTTTCCAGCGCCGTCTCGGCGCTGATGGATAAATCCGGCAAAAGCAGCAGCTTATCCGCATGCTGTGCATAGATAATGGACGAAACCGGACTGACATCCAATTCGCCGGCCAACAGCTTCCCGTTCAGCACGGCCGGCACGTCGCAGACAACCTCAAGTCCAGCGGCAAAGCCGCCTTCCATCAAAGCATAATCCAAAGGCAAACAGTTCAAAAACTGAATATGACCTACCCTAGGACGCATTTCACTCATTTTCATTCCTCCCGTTGCAGGGGTGATAAAAGGTATCCCGTTCCACCGGAACATAGCCGGTTTCCCGGATTATGCCGCAAAGCTCCTCTTTGGTAATACCCTTGCGCGTAGTACTTCCCGCGGCATGAATAATCTTTTCTTCCATGACGGTTCCGTCCATATCATCTACGCCAAAAGCCAGCGACAGCTGCGCCACAGGCATAGTCAGCATCATCCAGAACGATTTGATGTGCTCCACATTATCCAACACTAGCCTCGCCAAGGCGATCATCTTCAAATCTTCCCAGGCGGAAGCTCGCTGCAATTGAGCAAAGCCCGTATTGGCCGGATGAAAAGGAAAGGACACGAAGGCTTGAAAGCCGCCTGTCTCATCTTGAATATCACGCAGCGTCAGCAAATGACGCAGACGCTGCTCTGGAGTTTCCACATGCCCGTAAAGCATGGTGGCATTCGTAGGAATGTTCATTTGATGCGCCGTGCGGATAATTTCAATCCATTCTGCGCTGTTCGCCTTATCCGGACAAATGCGCCGCCGTACGGAGTCATCCAGAATTTCCGCGCCGCCGCCTGGCAGAGAATCCAAGCCAGCATCCTGCAGCTGCCGCAGCACTTCTCTAAAGGACAAACTGGTCAGCTTGGCAAAATGCCAAATTTCCACAGGTGTAAACGCTTTAATATGCAATTGCGGCCACTTGGTCTTAACTGCCCGTACGATCTCCAAGTAGTACGAAAAAGGCTGATCAGGATGCAGCGAACTCACCATATGCACTTCCGAAAGATCCGGCGCTTCCGCTACCGCCCTGGCCACCAAATCAAGCACATCTTCTTGGGAAAGCAAAAAGCCCCGCTTATCGCCCTGCTTACAGGAAAAAGCGCACAAGGGACACCCTGCGGTACAAACGTTGCTCAAATTCACATGACGGTTCACATTATAGTAGACTTCCTTGCCGCTGCTGCGCTCCTTGGCCGCCCGAGCCCACGCCCCTAAATCCAGCAAATTGGCCTGTTCATACAACGCCAACGCATCTTCTAAATTTAGCCTCTTCCCTGCTTTCGCTTTGGAAGCGGCAATCTCCAACGCCTTCATGTATACGCCACCTTGTCTGTTGTTTTAAATCCGTGCAACACAAAGCAGGCTTGCAGTGCCAAAGCGCTGCAAGCCTGCCGAAGCAGTTTTTATCCCTGCCACTCCCAAAAAGGAAAACGGCGCAAAATCTTCGTGATAAAGTAATCGGAAAAAGAATACGCCACCCGCAACGTCAGCAGTATCGAAAAAGCGGTCAGCCACCCCAAAGCTTCTCCTGAACGATATTCGTAGGGAACAAGCAATATTTCCAGACCGGTAACCACAACAAAGGCCAGCGCTAAAGGCACAAAAGAATGCACCACGCTAAAACCCATCTTGGAGTAAAGAATTCCACGCCCGGACACTCTTATGGAATTAAAAAAAGACAGCAATTCTTCATGCAGAGGCTCCGCCCATTCCCGGTAAAGACCGTGAACCACCAGCGATCCTGCCGCTGGATAGCAGTTTTTCAGCACAAAGGACAGGGCCCCTCGATTCACTACCTCTACAGTCAAGCTCATCCGATCCGGCTGGCCCCATTCGTCCAGCACCGCAAAAAGCTCTTCACGGCTGCTCACTGTGACTTCTTCCTCTTCCTCTTGCTCTGTTTTCTTCTTGCGCCCTAACGGATTGCAGCCTCGAGCTAGCACGGCTTGCCAGTTGATTTCGCCTTCCCGCTCCAACCGCGACAATAAACTCTCCAATCCCTGCGCGTCCAAATGACAAGCAGGTAAATTACTCTTAAATTCGTTGCTATTTTCTTCTTGTTTTTGCACGCTCACGCCTTGCCCTCCATTTTACACTGTACTTTAAAACCACGAAAAATCAAAAAATTAATTTAAATTATTCCTATTAGTGAAATGATAGCAAATCCGATAGTTCCGCGCAAGGAAAAAATAGGGTAATCTTGAACCCCTTTTCGCGTCTTTCGTGTATTTCGCGGTTCAATTTCAAATTCTGCTGTATACAAAAAAGAAGCTGCCCACGAGCTTAATCGCTCGTGAACAGCCTCTAATTTCAAGGAAATTCCGGTAACAAGGGGGCTTGATTACATCATGCCGCCCATATTCTAAGAAGCAAGAATGCATAAAATACAGGGAATACAGTGAAATTTACTGTTTTTATGCAGCGTTATTCAGAGTATCGAACGAACTAAATGAAATGAGTGAATTAATTCAGACAGAACTCGGACGGAAAACACCCTCTCTTGGACGGAACATCATAAAACTTTTCCTTCATTATATATACAAAAGCCAGCATGAAGAAGCGCTCCTCCGCAGCCGTGCAGGCATAGGACAATGTTCATTGAGTTCATCCAGGTTGTTTAGGGTTCTTTGAAACTAAACAACCACTTCTCGAGAAAAATCAACTCCCCCCCTGCCACCTCATCAATGAACTAAGTCACTTATCACATAGGGGAATTCCCCCATGTGTTATATTCACCATCCATCTTTTTCCCCATGCAGCACTCTATAAACTTCAGACCCATGGATGTAACTCTGTACGAACCTCTCATAATCCTTATATCGGCTTGATGTTCAATTACTTTTGGCAAATCCTTATACTTCAGTTTAAAGGAGTCTTCACCACCATATAGTTCTTCGATTTTTCTATAATCGTCCATTTCTCGGTAAAGAGGTGTTATTGCGTTTTCAATTATTCTCAAACTAATTAAATTGTCGAAATATACATTTATATTCTCGGGTATTACAAGGCTCAGCTTTTTTTCAATTCCAGTAAGCGGAGGCGTTAATCGAAGATGGTCTCCCATGCTTTGCGCAATGACAATTGAGAAGTAAATGTTCATCATATTATTATCTGCAATATACTTCAAGATTTTTGCTTCATCTATCGAGAGTCTTTCGATAATAGAAATAAAGCTTGGTTGTGCAAGAGCGCACGCATCCAGAGATGAGGCTCTTGTTAAAAGCTCTAAAAATAAATCTGCCAACTCCTCATTTGACACATAATAACTTAATCGTTGAAATATCGGTATTCCTATCTCTGGAGGAACTTTTGCTATATTTCCATCTGGAATTGACTCTAATTTTTGGGCATACTGATTCAATCTTGCTTGGATTAATATTCTTTGTTTCTCGCCATAAAATGACAATATATTGGTTCCATACCCAATAATTTCTTCTAATGCACTTCCCATCTTTCGAGCACCAGGCTGCAATAAATCTCGATATAGCTCTGGCAAAATATCTTTTAATCCATAAATAGTTAATGCGGTTCCCCCAATAATCTTTCCATCCATAACATCACATCCCTAAATATATTTTCTATCTTAACCATACCAAGAAATAAAAAATATTTCTATAAAATGGAAGTCATCGTCAAAAAAGAAGCCTCCCTTGGAGTCATAATTCCAAGGGCGGCAATCATGTTTTATTCGGACAACCATCCTGAACAGACATAACCAAAACATCCACCAACCGTAGCAACGGACAATGCAAATAAAGAATTTATATCCATTCTAAAATATGTCTCAATTAAACTTTTCGACCCGATGCTAGCATAACTATATTCCCAATATACCATGCCGCAAATAATTACAAAGCAAATACCAGCCACAACACGATTTTCCATATTCTCACCTCCTTTCTACTCCATCGTACCATGAAAATATCAAATTTTTAGCTCATTTTTGCTAAAAATATTAAAAGCCTCCATCTCTACGGAGAGGGCTTCTCCATCTTCTCGACAAACTCTCGGCAAGCGTCCAAGTTACCTTTTTTCACCAGGGCTGCAAAACGCTTAATCACATCCCACTCGGCCTGATCGGCGCGGACCTGGTGCTGCGGACGGGGGTTCTTTGACTCAATCACATTTTTCGTAATATCCCTTAGATAACTCTTTTTTCATTATCGTTTTCAAATCTTCAATATTATTTTGTATCGAACTTTCTAACGCTTCATCGTTAACATAATCAGCGCCACGAATAATTTGTTTCAAAGTTTGAATTTGTTTCACGGCTGGATCTTTATCAGAGCGCTCTATAAATTCTTCTAATTTGGCACATAGGTCCTCTAATAACAGTTCTACGTCGTCTGATAGATATAATCTAGATTCTTCAAAGTGACGTTTTAGCTTGATAAGAGTATGATTGGCGGTAACAAGATTCCTAAGATATTCATAGTTTCTAATTACGGCGATTGCGCTATCTTTATCATTTGCATCCCAAAAAGCCAACACTTCGGTTTTTATTTGTCCTGTCACTTTTAAAATATTCAAATATCTGACAATGTCCTCCCTATTGAAATCTGTAAAGTCAGGATTACCTGCAATAGAATCCACTGTGCTTATACGATTTTCTACTTCTAACCCCAATTTGTATAATTTCGGATAAATTTGATGCCTTTTTTTAGAGTACATCCCAAAGTCAGCAATAAGCCTTTGGTACTCGAAATCTAATTTTTTCTGCATTTCGTTAAAATGGTTGTTTATTTTTCCTTCAACATATTGATTTATAATTTTTTTTAAAAGCCAGATAATAACCATCGTGCCAGCACCACCAGCACCAAAATAAATTGCTTCTGTCCACATTTTCTCAAAAAAGCCACCCACAATAACCACTCTCCGTTCATATTGATTTTTACTACATTTATATCTTACATCACATTGAAATTTTTGTCTTAATATGTAAACACAATGAAAATAAAAAAACCAGCCCAGGTCGCATTGACCCAGGCTGGTTTTTGATATAGTTGCATATTTTGCTAAAAAACTGCAAGATAGTTTACATTGAAAAGCGCAACTATTTTGCAGTTTCAATGTTGATGTGTCAACTACTGCGCAGTCGTCTGCTGCTGCTCCGTAGTCGCCGCGGCTTGCTGCTGCGCGGTGGTCTGCTGCAATTGCTGCAGGGCCGTAGAAACTAGCACGTTGGCAGCGTTGGCGACCATCTCATTGCGGGCTGGCACCCAAGATGCACTATTGCTGGTGATTTTGCTCGACAGATACGATGTCAGCCCAGAAAGCGCGATAAGGCCCATGTTACTCCAAAAGTTGTTTGCCATTTTACCATTACCTCTTTCACTTTTTATTTCGCCAAGCTGTCCAAGTATGGCGCTATTAGCGACCATATTGTTGCCCCCATTGCGCTTGACGCCGCGATGGTAGGCCCATACTTTTTTACCGCCGCAAGTAAGATCGGCGACAGCACCGGCCACAGGTCCTGCAGTACACTCAAGATAGTCGGCTTGGCCGTAGCCATCAGCTCGGCCTCGGTCACTTCCCTGCCAGCCTGCGCCTGCAGGTCTGCAAGGCACAGCGCCTCATACTGCTGTGCATATTCCCGCAGCCCAGGCGGCAGTCGTTCGACGATTACCCGCGCCCGGACGGCGGCTTGGTAATCAGAGAGCAATTTCGCGTCCATGGTGGTCCTCCATGATTGTCCGATATAGATGCGCCGGTGAGACGGAACCGGCTTCCAGGTCCGGCAGCACATCCAATCCGGCCGCCCGTAGAATCCGGGTCACCGTCTCGCTGCAGTGCATCGTCAGCGCATTGTCCGGGATGCTGACGCCGAAAATCTCCTGCAGGCCTGTCTCTATGCAGTCCGTGTATCCGTATAGCGTACCCAATAACGCACGGGCTTTATCTTCGCCTGCGCGCCGATCGGGCACGTCGACCACCACAAAGCGCGCATGCGGATCGCCGCGGAATTTGTCCGGCGAGTGCAGCCACACGCCCGGGTATGGGTCCTCTTCCTCTTTTGCGCCGGTGCTCTCATACGTGCTTCCGAAGAGCATCAAAAAAGCATGGCTGATGTCGACATCCGTGCCATGCGAAAAACCCTCAATAAATTTGTCTAGGCGGGTATCGCCGCCCACAAAACCGACTAGCATTTTAGCCAATAACTTCAACCTCCTTATCCAAGTACAACTCAAAATCATCCCCGTCGAAAAGGACCACGTTCAGCCGACCATGCGGCGTATCCTCGTAATTGACGATAGTGCCAATACGATTTATGTGGCGCCCTCTCAGCGCGCGGACTTTCATGCGTCGAGGCCTTTATCCCGATAGTACGCAATCTTGCCTGGTAGTTCCGGCAGCCGCACGTACAAGTTTTGACCGGGGCAGTCGGTTTCCATGAGGTCCCGATGGCCGACAATTTTCAGCTCGCCGTATTGATCGTCGCTGCTCAGATAAGTAATCAGTCTAGCCAACGACTCAACCTGCTCCGGAGTGGGCTTCGCTTGCTCAAAATCACCGGCCACGTTAATGCCGATGCTCTCCCAGTTGTAGCCCTGCGCATGAGCGCCTACCATGTCTTGCGGGCGTCCGCGCTCGATTGTGCCATCCTGCCTGATTACAAAGTGATAGCCGATGCCAGCCCAATTTTGACCCAAGTGCCATTGGTGGATTTCCGCCGCCGAAACGTCACGAGTGATTTCGCCGACGTGATGGACGACCACCATGTTTGTGGTTTCCCGCTCCTGCAGGCTCCCAAATTCCAGATTCGTTTCCACGATTTCAAAAGGCTTCATGATTTTTACCATCCTTTCACTGGCCTTTAGGCCAAATACCAGCAATAAAATTAGCAACCCAACCGGCTGCTCCACCCAAAATACCGGCGGTAGCAAAAAGACCATCGATTCGGTGATGAGCACTCCGCGTCGATGCATCAACTTTTGCAATATCAACACTATGCTGCGACAGTATATCTCCGTGTTTGCCGACGGCTTCCATTGTTGCATCCTGCTTTGTTTCAATCCTAGCCAGCCGGTCAACAATTTCTTGAGTAAAATTGTGCTCCATGCGCCACCTCCAAAAAGATAGGCCCCGGCAATCGCCGAGGCCTTTTTACTTATTCTGCAGTTTTCCTTGCGTCCCGTTCAGCTTGCACCGCCGCTTGATAAGCCGCGGGGACTTGCGCCATCGTCCAGCGCCCCGCGTCAACCAAATCAGAAAATAATTTTACATAGACCGTATTTACCGCCATTACACCGCACCTCCCGTACTAATAATCAGATTTGCCATTGCCTCTTTCAGATCCAAAATAGTTGCATCTTTTGCGATACTATCCGCAGCCAGGATTGCCGCAACCTCTTTCGTGTCGAGCAAATCTTGCTGCGCCTGCTGCAGCTTTTTTTGATCTTCAGTCAGTCTTCGTTGATGTCTCGCTCCCAAAACTATCCCTCCTATTCATTCCACGCCGCTACAAAACCCGTGCATACCGGCGTCTCGGCAACCCAATCATAAGTCGCCGTCAATGCCGCATCTTTTGTCGCAGCGACGGTCAAAATTCGGCTGTCCTCGTCATACGACCACGACGCTGTTCCCGTACTGGCCGTGACCGCCAGCGCCGAAAGCTTGGCCAAGTGGTCCAGTACAAACATCTGCGTCTTGCCGGTCGCTGTCCCCAGCGACTGAGATGCCGAGCCAGTCGGCTTTTTAAGCAGCACCTTTGCCGCTGCCACGCCTTTCGCGGCATCCGCACTGCCCAGCGCGTACGAAAATTCGGTCGTAACCACGTTTGGATCGTCGTGCGTCTGAGTTGTCCCTTTGGTCATCTCGACCCAGGTCTCCGGCTCCCAGCCATAGCTATAGCTTGCAAACGCCGTCACGCCATCCGGCGGCGTAACTGAAGCCTGGCTCAGCTGAGTATTGTAATCAAAATCAAAGACCTCCTGGCTGCCGTACCACACCCGCAAAGTATTGTGGTTGATGCCCGTATCAGCAACTACATTGCCGTTGGCATCCTTGACTCCCAAAACAACCGTCTGCCGGTTTCCAGTCCCTGTTGCAATAGGGATGCGCTCTCTCGTTTTAGGGACCGGCCTCATCGCCATTTGCGCCGAAATTTGAGCGTCACGCAGTACTTGGTGCTTGACCGTCATCCTACCGGCCCTCATGCCCACGCCGCCGAAGTCCTCGGTCACCGTGACCATTTCAGCCACATCGCCAGATACGGCGGAATTGTTTGTCCGGTACGTCGCTGAAGCTTTATTGACCGTTGCCGAGCCGGTGCCGATGGACGCCACGCTGTAATCAGCTTTAAACTTGATTGCCGTAGCCTTCTGCCGCCGCGCCGTCGTCAGCGGCATGTAGTCTCCAAAACTGCCGTTTTGCTGGAGAGATACAGAAACCGTAGCCGCTGCGCCGTCTGTTACGGCAACCGATGCAGACAAATCGACCAACTCAACCTCCTCGGAGGCTAGCGAAATCGGCAAAGACACAACCGACAATGTTGTCTGATTTGTATTCGACTTCCCGTTCAGAGTCAGCTTTAGCGTCGGGAGTACTGTTGCATCATACGGAGCCATCAGGGCAATTGCCGGATAAACCATTTTGCCGACAAACGCGGCAATAGAAGTAACCGTAAGCAGTTCGTCCACCGTATTCCCCTCTGATAAAACGCTCGAAATCGTTGGCGTTTGCGTTGCAACTGCTGATAATGTTGCTGTCCCGCTTGCAATCGTCAGCTTGTACCACTTCGGGACAGAAGCTACGGGCGTTCCGGCGCCGATAACGATGGTGCCAGTTTTGGTCGCAGCTGACGGAGTGTTTCCCTTCGCGATTTTTTCCGTCAACGTAATAATTCCGTTGGAATCAGCAGTTGCCGTATATAGCGCATTGATCGTCGCGTTAGCATTGAGCACTGTAGCCAAATTGGTTGCGGTTACTGCAATCGTTGCCCCAACATTAAACTGATTGCCAGTCGCTCCGCTGGCGATAGCCGTAAACGTTACGCCGCCAATTGTGACCGTATCGGCAGCAACGGCGTTTGTAGTAATCGGGAAAGTTCTGCTGCCTAAAACGACTGCCGTATTGGTCGAAAAGATAACGCGCCGGTTACTGCCAGACGGTTGCTGCCCTTCAATCGTGCAACCGTCAACGCTTGTTAAATCAGTACAATCAAGCGGTTGGTCACTGATCAACAAGCCGGTTTTATCCATTGCAATAGTATCAAGAGCATAAGCAACCGCGTTTGTGCCGATGAGGGAATTTGTAGCGATATATCCGAATCCAGCGCCGCCACCCCCCGAACCATAACCGGTACTATTTCCGCACGCCCCGCCTTTCCCTCCCGTTGAAAAGCAACTTATGTCAAATCCGCTTATGATATTTGCAAAAATTGCAACAACTGCACCAGCCTCTCCTCCTCCGTTCTCTCCAAGCGCACCGTTATATCCTGCGTTCCCGCCAAGCTTTCCATTACAACCATTACCGCCAACACCTATACTACCGGGATTCCCATAAGCACTAGCGCCCCACCTACTTCCACCACCACCGCCATAGCCTGCGCCGCCATTTCCTCCATCGCCACTCGGCGCGCCACCAACTCCTCCGGTACCTGCCCCCGTCCAACTTGCACCGATACGGCAAGCTGAAGATACGATTAGGTTATTTGTAACAATAAGCGCAATTCCATTACCGGTTGACATTACCAAATGATTTATTAAATCAGCATTTTGCATTGTTATTCCGGCAGGTTTTAATGACGAATCTTTTGGTAAACCTTTGTTCTCTGTTAACCATTGACCTGCGGCTAGATTAAAGTTTCCTTTAGCTTTAGCAACAAGAATGCCACCATGTTTATTAGTGACACTATACGCTAAAGCGCTTACCGCACAATTTATTGTCAGATTGTTGAAGTTCGGCACCGTAACAACTTGGCAAACATATTTTGCAAGATCAATAATGGGGATCTTTTTATCTAGCGACAATGTACTCCCGTTTACTGCAAGAATTGTCGCATAACCGAACGCGCCCATATTAGTTGTTTCAGTTCCCAAGCAGCACGTAGAATGGAACAAAATTTCTTGCCCTACCGTAAAGCCTCCGAACGCGCCGACTGAAGGCGTGCCAATTGTCAGCTGATAGCCGACTGCGCCGACTGCAGTTACATTTGCATAGCTATTTACCTGAGTGCTACTAGAGGAAATTGTTAAATCGCCAAGTGCCCCCGTGCCAAGACCATTTACTGTTTTAACATCAAATGCCAATTCTTTTCACTCCTTTATTGCAAGCTTGCAAAGCCGTCGGCTGTAAACGCAACATCACCACTAACTGAAAACGCTGCTAAATTATCTGTAGTAGTTGTCAGCGGTAAAAACATTGTCGTATTCGCATTCACTCCAACCCATGTAGTTGTCGGCTGCCAGAGCGCCGTCCTGCGGTCGCCAGCGCCCTCGGCTTGCCCTGCGCTGGTCTGTATCTCCGCCGTAGACCGGTAGAGATACGTCTGCCCGCTGACGTACGTGTTTACGACAGTCGACTGCATAATCAACCTATACGTGCTGCCGTTTTTGACCGCAGATCGAACTTGGCAGGTTTCCTGGTACACACCGTCTGAGATTGTGTACCATGCCCCGGGAACGATGCCCCGCAGGGTCTCAACGTCGATGCTGTCGTCACCGGCAACGATCGAGGTGATTGCGCGTGAAAATTGGTCTACCAGGTCAGGCTTCGTGAAATCTTCGGCCAATAAAGCGTTGTAATCCGGATAAATTTGCTGCGCCTCCATAGCCAATGCCATGTTGGCCTGCTCCCTGCCGATTTGGTCGATCTGGCTGCGCATCTGAGTAATATCAGCCCCGTTGCCGCCGAGAATCAGCTTTTTTGCGTCATCGACGCTCATGGGATTGATAGTCTTTGGATCACTCTGCTGCACGATAATGCTGTTACACGTCGTGACCGCAGGCCCCATCTGCAGGAATTGAGGATGCGGGTCCGTCGAATTGATATGCGACAGCAGGTCCACATTCAGCGCAAAAACCAGATTGCTGTTGATTTCAGCGGTTACGCTAGTCGCTTGGCCAATCACGGTAACCAGGTTATAAACAAAATCAATGCGCCGCGAACCTTGGCAACTCGGCAAGTAAGTTGCCTCTGCGCCTCGATTTTCAACGGCATACAAAATTTCACCCAAATCCGGATCCGTCGCAAACACGCCAGTCTCGCGAAAAAAGAACCCCGTTTCCAGCGCTGCATTTTGCACGCGGCAACGGATTGTAGATTCACCCCCGCCGTCCGTCTCAATGCCCACAATCGGCAGCGTCATTTTCGGACTGATTAGGGCTGTAAGGTCCGTCAAATTCTGCCCTGTAGGTAACGTGCCGTCTCCTATGCTCACGCGGGTAAACTTAAGGGCCACTCCTGTCTGTGCTTTCGCCAGCAAGAGCAGCCCCGCTTTGGTTAATTTCAAGCCTTCATCTGCCATTTAGGCCTTCACTCCTTCCATTATTGTTGTCCACTCACCGCACTCATAACAAAATGCCCCAACCACCACGCTTGCTTTGGTCTCCGTATGGTTACCTTCGCAAGTGGTCATGATGCCCCCCATGCCTGAAGCGATGCCGTAGTAAATAGCGCCACCGGAATCCTCCGGCAAAGGCGGCAACGAGGTTTCTACCCCCGCACAAAGCGAGGCAATCCCCACGGTAATATCTAGCCGGTTTGTCGTATCGACGTCCGGGTCATCACTTGGCGGCTGAATGGACACTTCCACGGTATAGTCCAGGTGCGCTGGCTTGGCCTCGTCGACGGCCGCAACCATCTCATCAAGCCACGGTGCCAGACTCGGAACTAAAATCTTAAAGGTATATGCAGCCACCGGGTCGATTACTTTCGCACCTTTTCCTGGTACAAAGCAATTGCAAATGGCCTCTATCTGCTCCGGTGTCATGATCGGCGGCCGCATTAGCTTGGCTTGCACTAGCGCTCGCCGCAGTTCCAGCGTAGCGCCCGCAGGCGGCGTCAACGCCAACTCTTGCTCCCATTTAAGGATTCCCTCTTCTGGAGCTGTTGCTACGCAAAATTGCTGCACCGTAGTTTCTGCCGTGGCGTCCCATGCGTCCAGTTCCACGCCCCAGGCTGCGCACAGCAGCTTTACGATGGGGCTATCACGGTAGCTAGCCGGCAAATACTGCCGGAGTAAATCCTCATTGGACACTGAGGGTCACCTCCCCAAGTACCGCCACCTGCGTACTACTGACGGCAATATTAGCGGTACCTCCGTTGAGCGTATAGGTTACATAGTCTAAGACGCCTGTCTGCTCTACCAAAAGCGAGCCAATACGCACGTAGCGCACGGTATCCGTCTGAAAGGCCATGGTCCCGAGATATGCTTTCAGCGCTGCTTTAAATGCGGTTTCAATGGAGGAAAGCGCCGCCGGATTGGTTTGATCTAATAAAATAGTTGCGGAAATATTAATGGGGACGGCTTCTGCCGCCACCACGGTTACCGTCGCGCCGATCGGAGCTTTGCGCTCCCCGCCAGCGGTCGGGGCAATGGCAGTTTGCACGGCGGCCACCACATCAGCCGTCGGCGGCTGCTTGTCGGCTCCCAAAAGGACCACTTTCACAGTTCCAGGACCGTTCCAAAGCGGCAATACTTGCGCCGCCGTCACGCCATCAATGGCCATAGCCCATTGGCGATAGTCCGATTGGTTGCCGCTGGTACCGGGATTGCGCATGCGGTCCAAAAATCTTGCTTTAAGAGCATCATCGGTTTCGGCATCATCCCCGCCGGCCAGTGTCTTAATCTTGCCCCACTGCACACCAGCAACGGCCGTCCCCACTTGGCTCAGTACTGTATTAGCCGCCAGGTTGGCCGCTGCGCCGATAGCCGTCGCTGTTACCGCCACTTCTACCTGTGTGGATCCTTCGGCCAGTGTGGCATCAGCCAGCGTCTTATACTGCGCCTTTCCGCTAAGCTCAAAGAGCGTCCCTGCGGGAATGAGGATGGTAAAGGGCGCCGGCGAATCTCGGCCGACGTAAATAGTACCGGTCGCCACATCCCCAGCCTTGCGGGTCATGCCGAAGTCCTGTACCCGTTTATCCAGCCAAGCTCCTTCTGACGTAGCCACGAAAAACATGCGAGCCTGCACAGCCAAGTACAAATAGCACTCTTCAATGGCTGCGCATACGGCTTCAAGCAATGTCCGCAGCACACTGCCCGGGTTAAAGTCGGTAAGGTCAGCGCCGGCTGCAGCCAGGTACGTCAGCATCGCTTTTACTAAATCCGTAAATTGTTTATACACTGTTCATCACCCGCTCCAAATCGATTGTAAAAACCAGGTTGTCTGTCCGGGTGTCGTTCAAAACTTTATAGGTTATGGTGTGGGAAACAGTCCGCTCTTCCGGATACTCGGTTTGGGATATGCTAATTAGCTCCACTCTTGGCTCGGCTTTCACGCATTCGGTAATGGCGGTTAGCACTCTGGCCAACATCCCTTCCTCAATGCCTTCGCCGATAATATCCCAAGCCGCATTTCCATAGTTCGGGTGCGCCCACAAATCGCCCAAGGGCGTATTTAGGCGTAAAAAAAGAGCCTGGCGTACATTGTCGAGGTCGTCGACCGTTGCCAAGTCTCCATGTTTTACCTGTATGTCCGTCTCTCCGGCATTCCAGCCGCCGGATAATCGCAGATCGCGCCCGAGTTGTTCATTGGGCAAGGACATCACCTCCCATTTGCAAAAACATTATCGCTGCCCTGCGCCATGGTATCCCCGCAGGAAATCGCGTCACCAACCCTGCAAATCGGCTTTCCGTTTACAAAAACATTAGGACTGCCGCTACTAGCCACTCCACCATGCGGCGTATGCTCCGGGCAAGCTCCATGAACAGCCCAAGCATCCCCTAAGCGATGCACCGCTTTGCCATTGCAGAACACATTGGGGCTGGCCTCAATATTTGGCCGCGCAGGGTAGCAATGCGGATGCCCTGCCGACATATCTCCTAAACGAACCACGCCAGGCATAAACACTCCCCCTATCTGTCGTTATTGAAATGCACTTCAGATCCGAGCAAGTATAGATTTTTTTTAGCTTCCAGGATGATGTCACCGTTATTTTTCAGGATGAATTTGGATCCACTTTCGTGAAACAAAGCTACCTGCTCCTCGGCTTCCGGCGGATAGTCGGCACCTTCGGAGTACAGAACATGTGTGACTACCCCGTCGTTGAGATCGTCGTTAAAAAACTGCACCAGCACTTCATCCCCCACGTGGGGCATAGCCACCATTCCCCATCCAGAACCGACATAGGAGGAAGCCACGCGGATCCATTCAGTCTCAAAACTCAGCAAGGACAGCCGCACCTGCACCCGGTATGCTTTGGCATTCACCGCCGTAACAATACCGGTTTGCGCAGAGCCGCTGCTAGGGTCTTTTCCCTTGGGCATGCGCTCCCTCCTTACATCTTTTTATCCTTATAGTCATACAAATCTTGCCGGTACTGTGCGGCACTGTCCGGCCGCTGGCTGGTTACGTTCATGCTGCCGCGGTACCCTTCACTTTTGCGGTAGGTATGCCGCACGCGGTCAACGTAATACTTGCCGTCAAAGCGGCCACAGCCCTTAAAGGCCACCATCTTCTCTGCTTCCACTGCGGCGTTACCGGCAATACTCACTTCATCGGCAGTTACCACCGCCCTGGAATGTTCTTTCAGGCGCTTATTGGCCTGAGCCTGCGCCAGCTCCGTGGTTTTGGCCCGAGAATCGTAAAAAATGCGCACCTTTTCACCATACTTATCAATCAGCTCTTGATTGTGCGCCTCTGCCTCGATCAAGGTTTTGTGCTTACCCATCCAGTGCCGGACAATGACCTTATTGATTACCCCGACCATGGAGTCATCGAAGCGTGTTTTCTGCAGATTGGAGTTGCCGCCTTGCCGGTATTGCAGCGTAGCAACCACTTGCTCGTCGGTATCGCTGCGCGGCCCGAAGTACAGCTGCTTTTCCTTATTCACATAGCATACAAACCCTTCGCGGTCTGCCAAGGTCTGCAGCACGTCCCATTCTTTTTTATCCCGATAAAGGTCTTTTTCAACTACCACAGTTGTCGCCGTCACCACCGGCGTCAGCCCCCGCTTTTGCGCCAGCAGCTCCGCAATTTGCGAAGCAGTGCGCTCGGCAAAGGCCAGGTTAAATTCACTGTCTAAGAGCGGCGCTGAGAAGTCCCGGCCAATCAGTTGCACTGTCATGGTCTCGCCGAAATAAGGCCGCACGCCGTCTACCTTGCCGGTAAAGATGTGCGTCAGCTCACTCTTGCCCCAGTTTTGGGCATCGTTGACATAGCCCAACCAAATCTTTATTTCTTGCTCTTTGCGCAGCCAGTCCGACAATAGCAGGTTGTTTTTTAAGGTGATTTCAAAGGAGTCAGCGGCCAGGTATAAAGTGTTTTCCACGGATACATCCAGGATGTCCGTCCACTTTACCGTTCCGCTGCCGCCATCACCCGAAATTTCAATCCAACAGCGCGGCGCCTTCATGCTATGTCCTCCCAGCTCGTCGGCAACTTAAGCGTCGGCCACTTGTCTGTTGCGTAGGTCTGGATAAGGATCTTGGCTTTGGCCAACGCCTCTTGGCTGGTCGGCAAACTAAGCTGTTTTAGGTCTGCCGGCAGGTCGCAAGCCGATAAGCCGTTCAGCTGCGCCAACGTTGGCCAGTCGTGCGGCGTATCGTAAAATTTTGTACAAAGGGACCGCAAATTGTCTCCTTGCTGCACCTGGTAGGCGCTTGTAGGCACCTGCTCTAAAAGCCCAGTTACGCCGCCAGCTAGCTCGCCAAAGCTGTTATAGGTTGGCGCGCTGGTAGTCGAAACCGTCGTGACCTGGTTTACTGCCGCCGAATTGCCGTTGGCTCCGGATGCAACGTCCACCCGGACCAGTTCGATGTCATACCGCACCCGGGTGTCGCGTTCGTAGGAGAAATTGAAGGTTTTGATACGGACCTTGGCGCTGACTTCTCCATGAATAAACTGAACTTCTTGGCCTTTCCCCATCAGCGTCAGGATGGCGTCTGCCTTGGACTTGGCTCCGTCGCCGTCTATAACGCCGCTGAATTTCAAGGCCCGCTCTTCGTCTCCCATGTCCATATAATCAGGAGCGCTCCCCGGGATATCGAATTTGGCCAGCGCACGGCTTGCGCCGAAGTCAATTTTCTTGCTCGGTCCCAGGTCAAGGGTAATATCGCCAATTCGGGTTTGCGTCGCCATTACACACCTCCAAACGCCGGGTCTCTACTACGCAGGTACTTATCTGGCACGCTGCCGGCAACGTACTCGCCAGCTTCCTCTGCGCTGTTCACGCTGACGTTGTTGGTGATGGTTACCTGCGGGGAAAAAGTATCGCTCCCGCTGCCACCATCAACACGAGGCGTATTGTCCGCGCCATACGTAGGTACCATAGGAGTATCGTTGCTATAGGAAATGTCACCTACGCCACCAGGCGTGTTATAGCCCATTTCCTTAGCGCCTTTTTCGATATCGGCAACCTTGTTCTTTAAGCCGAGAATCTCAAGCATTTTATCAACAATGCCCTTAAGCCAACCAACAACTTTTTCACACCCTGCCTTAATCATGTCCTGGAACCCTAAAAAGTTTGTTTCCCATGCTGCAAACAGTAATCCTACCGCAGCCAAAACAGCCAAGACAGCCCACCCAACGGGTCCCATAGCAATCAACCAGCCAGCGGCTACCCTAAGAGCAGTCATAATAAATGTCCGACCGAACATAACTACCCAGCTAGAAACCTTGGCCAACCACGGCCATGCTGCTTGCGCACCACCCCAAAGCGCTCGAAAGAATCCTGCCCCTTCAAGGCGTAACACAGAAAAAAACGTCTTCAAATTCATCAATGACAATGCAAACTGCAGTATCCATTGCAGTGGCGCCATAGCAAATCGCAAGCCGCCAAACATTAGCTTACCAATAGTGCCGAGAACAATTTGTATAGTTCCCAATACAATCAAAAAAGCAGAAAGACCGAGCGTCGCCTGTACAATGGTGGTCACCAATTCCTTGTTTTCACCGGCCCATTTAGCAAAGCCATTTACATATGGAGAAATTTCCTTTACTGTCCCGGTTAGGTCCTTCATGGTCTGAGTTACCGCATCGACTCCGATATTTTCTAAGTTTGTACCGAACGCAGCAAACGTCTGTTTAAAGGTATCTTGGAAGTCCCGAACGCTTTGTTCGATAGACTGCACCCTATCAAAGTCAGCCTTCATCTTCAAAATTTGTTCCGAGTTCTGCGCAGCAATCATTGCCACGTCCTTGCCTTGCTCGCCAAAGATTTTCTTCATATTGGCGGCAAATTTGAGAGGACCGTTCGTTGGATCAGCGGCAACCATTTCTTTATACTTACTTGCCAAGGTAGCATAAATATCGAGAATTGGCATCGCCTTACCGTTTTGGTCAAAGAAAATACTTCCGCCAATGCCATCAAACTTCTTTGCTCCAGTTTTTGTGTAATTATAATGAGCATCTTTCAAGAACCCCATGTCTTCCATGGCGCTCAATGCCTCGGATCTACCACTCGCCTTTAAATGTTCAAAAGGATTCAGACGGTCAAGGAAATCTTTTAAATGGGTACCCGCCATACTGCCTTCTACGCCAAACCGGGCTGCTATCCCCTGCGCCATCATGGCATCAGTAGACGAAAGCCCGTAAATGCCTGCGATAGGCATGAAATATTTTGCAGATTCAGCAAGCACCCCAGTATTGGCAGTGGTAATCGTAGCAATCCGGTTGACTGTTTCCATGAAATCAGTCAGCTTGCTTTGATCGTTCGTGACCTGCGCCAACTCGGCCATACTGGAAAGGTCCTTGGCAATTTCATACGCGCCGCGACCAGTTCGCAAATGCTCCAGCTCAGTTAAGTAGGCAATTTGCTGGAATGAGTTATTGATTTTATCAGCATTCATGCCCGCACGCTGCATGGCCAACGGAATTGAAAGCAGCTCATTAACTGAAAACATAAGCTCAGTCGACAGGTCTTTGGCCCGGTTCGTGATGGAATCAATTTCCGGCAAACTCATGCCAGCATCTTTCAATACGATCTGAGCAACTTGTCTTTCTGATGCTTTTTTGATCATATCGAACGCAGGCAATCCGATCCCAACGCCCGTTGCCACTTGTTCAAATCCGTTTTGCCGCATCTTTCCTGCGCTTTTCTCTACCTTTTCAACCTCGTTCTGCAGCGCTTTCATTTCGGCTACGGTTTTTCTGATTTTATCATCCCAGCCCTGTACTGGGTTGGAATTTTTCCCCATGGCGGCTACGCCCTTTACGGTCTGCCCAAGTCCCTGCAGCAAGCGCTGCGCGCTTTGAATGCCAGGAGCCATATTATTAACCGATTGCAGCATCATGGACACGCTAAAAGATACATCCACGACACATCACTCCTCTAAAATAGGCCGCACCTATAATGGCACGGCCTATTCGTCACTTTCTTTTTGCTGTTCATGCTCTTTCTCAAAAACCCAGCCCAGCACATGCCAAAGGGCGTCTTTCTCGTCCTCTGGTAGCGTTAGCCAGCGGTCGTAGCTGACAGCGTGGGTGTGCTTTGCGAGTTGAATGAAGCGATATAGGTCTGCCCTTTCCGCAAAAAAGCGGCCGCTTCCTTCGCCCCCGTGCGTTTTTCTTCGTTCATGCCGAAGAGTTCCGCAAATACCGCAAGGTAAAAGTCCAGGTCTTCTTGCGGCAGAGAGTCATAAAGCGCTTTGTAGTTTCCGTCCGCCGGATTGCCGCCGTAGGCCGTAATGCACTTAACTGCCACATACCCTTCGATCATGAGCGCGTTCCCGGCCAAGTTTTCCATGCTCATTTTGAGCATCTGGATAACATTTACCCGGTCCGCCCCAAAAGGCGAACGGAAGGTTACTTCGCTGCCGCTGGGCAGGGTGAAGGTGTAAGTTTGACTAGACATAAAATAGGTTCCTCCTCAAATTAGGCTTCGGAAACGCCCTCGGCCTTGAATTTCAGATCTTTATCAACAACCGACTTTCCGGCTTTGATCGACAGGGACAATTCCGGAATCACCGCTTGCTCAACACGCAGTCGGCCGCTTTGCCCTTTAGACGTATTGGCCACCGTGAAGCTGATGGTAAAGCGCGGACTCGCTGGCACTTTCTCCCCTCGGCGCATGGAGCTAGTTCCATAAATGCGGGTCAGGATGTTCATATTCATCCATCCCCGTTTCATCTCACCGTCAATCTTGATTTCCCCGTCCAACTGTCTGGGAATTCGTTCGTTTGTTTCCAGATATTCTTCAGTTTCATTTTTGACATTGAGCTTGCACTCTTTGTACTCGCCCACCAGTTCCGGGCCGTTTGGTCCTACAACGGAAACTGATACGTCAAACCCTTGAATGGGATCAGACATGTATGCTCACCTCCCCTTAGCTCGTTGTGGAATCCGCGGTCAACTCGCGCTTAACACCCAAGATGATAAAGTCTGCCGCATATAGCGGCACCCAACGCGCAATGGCCGTCAGAATCCGCGCAGTAATGTTCTCCGGCGGGTTGGTCTGGTCATTACATAGCGTCGGCTTAAAGCCGCGGATAAAGCCCAAATTCTTCTGCGTTTGCAGGTACATGTCAATTTGGTCCGCTACCGAATTCCAAAGCGGCAGATCATGCGGCTCGGAAATAGCCCACTGCAACGCGTTGTACAGTTCCATCTCCATCTTGTCCTGCTGGCGCCGGATGTTGCTCTGGCACCATGCCGAATCACTGGAGAGGGTTAGGCCGTTTCGGATCCGGAAACCCCGGTTCGGCACCAAGGTAATCGGGCTAATACGGGCTTGCGTCAATCCTTTTACCTGCGCATACGTAAACTTATGCTCGCAGCTCAGGATGCCCTTAACCTTTTTATTGCTCGGAGACTGGCACGGATTGAACACCGACACAACACCAGCATAGTAGCCGTCCGGCGCTACATACGTTCCTTCCAGGTCCTCCGGCTCCACCCAGGGATATACGAAATAGCCCCGTTCGCTATCCAGGGCCGTAGTCTGGGCTTTGGCAGCATCTACGGACAAACCTGGCGCGGTATTAAGAATAGCCATGCGCAAGCCTTCCTCAATGTCACAGTTTTCGACGAAAGAAAGAAGAGCGCTATGGATGGTTGCCGAATACTGCTGCGCGCAAAGCACCAGCCCCACCTGCTCCGGTTCCAGTGCTTTCAGGCCGCTGCGTTTACCTGTCGCTTCGTCAATTGTACCGACATAATCGGCGTCAGCTACGGCAGCGCCATCGTTACCACCTGCCAAGCTGACCGCCGCCGTGGTAGCTTTCGGCAGCGCCGTAGCTCCGGTCGCCTTAGCGACGTTAACAAATTTGGAGCTGACTTTGGACAGCGTATCAAGGCTGAGCCCCAAGAACGACTCCACAGCCCCCTCATAAGAAACGTACAGGTCGAAGTTGGTGGCATTGCTCTTGATGGTCACGGCGACGTCATTCCCCCAAGCGCCGTCGCTGTTGGCAGTCACCACCAGGCTGTCTTTCGGCTCTGCCACTCCGTCCTGAAATGTTTTTGTGGCAGCTGCATGACCAGTTCCCGCAATGCGCACGATGCGCAAATCATTAGCCCCTTGCACTAGGGCGCCGTATGCGCTCAAATATCCAGTCAGCCCTGTCACATGGTCGCCGAACGTCGTTACAAGCGCCTCAGCGTCCCCGATGGTTGTCGGCGTATTAATAGGACCGCGTTTGAACGTGCCCACAATACCGATACCAGATAGGCTAATCTGCGGCGTTGGGCGCGGCCCCACATCCGATTCATCAATCTGAATGCCAGGCACAATAAATTCCATTGCCATCTGATTGGTTCACTCCTTTCAAGCCGGTTTCACGTCCAGCACAATTTGTGCTACCGTCGGCACCGATTTAGGCCGGCTGCGCTCCACAAAAAAGTCCGCGTCAAAATGGATCGCGGCTATGTGCAGGTCAGCTAAATCTTCAGTTGCTAAATACTCAACTTTGCGCGGAAAGCTATCGTTTATCACGCCGCCTAGCTTGCGATTTTCCACTAAGCTGGCCCGCACGATATGCGCTAACCTTCGGATGGCCCGATCCCCTTGTGCCAAGCGCTCTTCTCCAGGCTTTCGCTCCGCTGAAGGTAGGCTGCGATTATCCAGCGCAATGTACACCGTGATATGAGCCGTGCACTGGTCTTTGTCCTGCGTGTACGGCTCATAATCCTCGCCGTCACAACCGGCGGTAATGGAAAGGCTCTTCCCCGGCACTATGCCGTTAACAGCCGACCAGGTGCCAACTCCATTCAGCGTTGCATCCGCCTGGAGAGTTTCAATGATTTTATTGACCACTTCGTCCGGGCTGCTCATGAACGCTGCGCCTCCTCCACAAGTGCTTTTACGACAATGCCTGCCAGTATGGGCACATCACCTGTAGGCACGATCAAATACGGCCTTGCCGGTATAGTGACCGACTTAAGCCGTAAAACGCGGCCGCCGCAAGGCACAAGCAACGCTTTTTTACTCTTGGGCCGGATCACGCCGCCCATCTGCTGGATCCTGGCATAAATAAGGCCTTCCGGCGCACCAACTTGTACATATGAGTCGTTGGCCTTAAACGTAATGGATTTCTTGAGATCCCCGGTACCCGAAAGAATTTTATTGCCCATGGCTTTCAGGGATGCACGCCGCAAAATGGAAGCTTGCCCGCGGGCTTTAGCGTTTTGAAAGCGCTTGGTGTTTCTAGCGCCTGCCTGCGCCCTCATGGCTAAAGTTCCTTGGGTAATCGGGCTGCGCGGCTTCCACTTATTCGGGCGACCTTCTGCCTCAAAGTTTCGGTCCACAACGCCCACCATAGCCACACCCAGCTTCTTCAGTACCGGCTGCATGCGGTAGCCGCGCTCCTTCATGATTTCCAGCGTCTTTTCAACTTTTTCCAGGCCTTCAATTGCAAGAACTACGTCCATTGGCTCAGCGCCCTTTCCATTTCGCTCGGTCGTGGCGTTGTACTCCGAATAGCCGCTCGGCCATTTGGCACAGGAGCCGCCGGAACGTACTCTACACCAGGCAATCCGTCCAGCAGTCCATCTTCTAAGATGTCCGCTAAATCAGCCTCAGCGCGCTTGATAAGGACTTCCGCCAAATACGGCTCCTGCTTATCCGGCCGTGCTGAGTAGTCCCTTTCAATGGCAAAACCTGCAGCAAAATTGGTGGCAATACTCTGGATCATGGCCGGCACTGGATCAAAGGGCACTTTGTAGCGCTTGCGCAGGCGGGCGTCAATCCGCGCCTGCGCTTCTGCAATAAAATCCGTCGGGTCAAAATCGACTTCGTTTTCCAGCTTCGACTTATCGCGGACCAGCTTCTCCGTTGTATAGGCTGCCATTTAGACCGCCTCCTTAGGATACCTTGGCGCGTTTGATCCAATCCGGGTGGAAAATACGAGGCAGGCCGTAGATGCCTACCGTAATATCCACATGCGGATTTTTCGCCGCCTGGCTCTTATCTTCTACAATAGAGAATTTTCCAGGTTGCGGCTTTTCGATGCCGCCATTATGAAGGCTGATAGTCGAAGCGAAGTCCATTACCTTGTCGCCAGGATAGTCGCCCACCATGACAATTTCGCCATCGGGGACGAACATCTGGAAGTTTTTTTCTTCATCAAGATACCCTTCGTCATAGACGACAAACTCCACTTTGGGAATCATCAATTTCAACGCCGGCGTCGGATCTAACGGGCTCAACATACCCACAAAATTCGACTGCTTCAAAAGCTCAATAAATTTGGCGCTTTGCACGGCTTGTCCAGCAGTGAAGCTATTCATGAATACCTTTCGTGCTGCAGCACCAGTGCCACGATATCCCTGTACCATTCCAGTTAAAAGAGCTGCCGGATCCGATTTGGTAGGATCGCTCCACTTGGTAGCAGCTGCCGAAATATCATTTTTGGCAGGCAGCTTATAATCCACTAGATACTTGACATTATTTTCTTCAATGTCAAGCAAGCCATCAATCACAGCCTTCCAGCGCAGCCATTCGATACGAGTATCTAATCTCGTATCAAGCTGCAGCCCGCCCTGAAACACCAGGTCACGCCCTGCGCGCTCGTTGAGAGTACCGGCTAGGCGTGCATATAACAGCTTTTCTTCGCCCAAAGGTAAGGTTTCTTTCCAATACGCAGTCCCTGTCCGTTTGGTCCCCATTTTAGGGATTTGCACCGTTCTCGGATCAGTCCCGATTTGATGCGCCTGCGTCATTCCAAAAGCAGGCTCAAGCACGTCGTATTCGATATCCTTCGCATAAACCGGCACGATCGGGCAAAAAGAATTGCCGATAAAGTTGGCCGCATTAGCTCCAGAGCGGTTTCGAATCACAAAGTTAAGTTCTTGGGTTGTCGGAAATTGTAACGCCATATCGATTCACCATCCTTTTTCCTAAATTAAACAATGAGCAAGTTCGGTACCGGCTCGCGAGCGCCCAATGCCGTGATGGCATCAGCATCCAAGCCATTCAATTTATTCTTGTAGAAAATTCCGGTAGCATAAGTTCCGGCGTTCTGCAGGTCGGTAGAAGCCGGTACCGTTTCGGCTAAAATCAGTTTAGCCACCTGGCTGCCATCTGTGGATGCTTTGGCATAAGGAATATACAACTTGGAAGCCGTAATCATGCCAAGCACGGTCCCTGCAGGAATTTCCGCATTGGTAGCCGCCAAAGTCACAGGGACAATCCAATCTGCTTCATTTCTGATAATGGCCCGAATCTCTACGGGTTGATATGTGGCCACGTCCGTTTGTCCAGGAGTATTTGCCATGTAAATCAGTCCTTTCGCATAAAAAATAGCGCCCTAGGCGCTTAGATGTTGTATTTTCCGTCTTGGCCAATGGTGCCGCCAAGGGCCTTGATGTCTTCATCGCAAGCCAGCTTCAATTGCTCGTCTCCCACTGGAGCTGTTTGGCTGCCCTGTTGGCCCAGCTTGATGCGATGCTCCGTCGGCAGCGCCAGCAACATATCGCGCATGGCGTCCGCTTGGCTCACATCCTTGGCCTTGCCTTCGGAATCAGACAGCTTCAAGGTCACTTGGCCAGCTTCAGACAACGCCAGCACCTTCCAAGCATCCACCTGCACAGGCGGAATGCCCTGCGCTACCATGTCCGCAGCCGTCTTTTCGACCTCTGCCAGACGTCTCGCGCCCGTCTCCACACCGACTTGCGCCTTTAATGCCTTGTTTTCTTCGGACAAGGTCTGCAGCTGCGTTTCAACACCGGAAAACTTTTGAATTTGCTCTTGCATGGCAGTAATTTGCGCAGCCACATTCGGGTCAATGGCAACACTACTTGTCACCGTAACCGGAGGGGCCTGCTGCATACCCCAAAGCCGCTTGATTCCTTCAGACAGCTCTTGCAGTACGGTTTTTGTTTCAGGATCAGTATTAGGCATAGTTGGTTCCTCCTTCGCATCACTAAAATCGAGATAAAACATGTCTGGCGTATCTGCCAGCAGGGTCGCCTCAGGCAATTTGGTCAAAAAAGGCTCATTGGTCAGGGCAATTGCCGAAAGCAGCGCGCCCACCTTCTTGCCGGTTTCCCGATCGACGCCGTCCGGGGTATATTCGGCACTGGAAAAACGGTACCGTTTGGTGCGGATGTGCTCTTCGGCCTGGGGCGTCGTGGGCTCCACTTCCGCATACAGCACGTTGCCTTCTTGCTTGAGGCCGGTCACCCAGCCTTCCGCCGGCGCATAGCCAAAGGTCTGATTGCTGCTCTTGTCATGACCAATGCGGATAAAAGGCGGCCGCCCAAGCACATTCCCCTTGAAGTTAGCCAAGAGCTGGTCAAAAGTTTGCTGGGTGATTTTGAGCTTCCCATAAAGCGGGTGCACCCACTCTCCCAGACGGAAAAATGGTATTTTTAATGGCATTTATTTTCTCACCTCCTTTCCACAAACGGGCATGAAAAAACCGCCCTTATAAAAAGAGCGGTTAAGTCTTTGTATTAATAGTTGCGTATCGCATATAATTTGCGTTTAACATCTGCCAACTCTTGCTTTTTTTCTTGTAGAAGCTGTAGCCATTCGGCAATATCAGAAAGACGAACACGATCCATCTCCTGCAAATCGAACTCTATTACGGATTGCATCCCGCCTTCTTCACTAGATCTAACAACAATCGGCGCGCTTATATTTACCTTCTCAGGATGTTCCAGCGCTTCACCCAGCGCCTTTAGCTGACTGCCAGCATCTTGAAGACGGCTTGTCGCTGCCTGAACTTCCTGTTCCAGTTCAATTTCGCGCATAAGCCATTCCTTGGCCGTTTCACGGTCTATGGTAACCATGCCTTACCTCCTTAGGGCTTTCTTTAAACCTTCATCGCTTAATAAAACTCACCAGAATAATCTCGTACTTCCTGCGGCACTCCCGATTTTATCTGCCGGTCAATGGCCGCAATCAAACCCTCATCGCTTCCGTCGCCAGTGTCCGCCAGAAACGGTAAGAACTCAACGCCAAATTTCTTTTCGTATTCTTTCAGCTTCTTTTCAATTTCCGGCGTGATATGCATGCTAGCCATACTCTCAACCTCCATATTGGGAAATGATTTTTTCAAATTCTGCTAGGGTCCTCGGCAGTGTTTCTTTTAAAAAGGCAATGGCTTCCGCATCATGTTGGAAATACAATTGCCAAAGGTTTGCAAATATCTCGGCCGACGGTCGTTCTAGACCTTTTTTTAAGTATGCCGTCGAATGCTGCCATGTACCATGAATATCATTCTTCGTAGCGCAGGAAAAAATATCAGATACGCCCGGGTGATTATTAAACGTGCTACCTGGAGTCGCAACGGCATCCATGATTTTATTCCGCAATCGCTGCTTTGCCGCTCCTTTGGTTGTCCTTAACATCCGTTGAGTTGCCGTGGGAGTCCTAAAGTCAGCCACATCAGCCTTTATAGCTTGCTGAAAATCGGTAAGAGCATAGCGGCTTTCGGATCCAGAAAACATTCTGCGTACAAGACCGCTTTGTTTTGCGATCTGGTTATCCACCGCATGGCCCATTTCATGCCAAAACGTACGGCCGTAACCTTCGCCAGTCCGGCTAATACTCATATTGATTCGGTTGATGCAACTATAATGGCTTGTCATTCCTACAGGAATCTCGTCGTACTCCGTTTCGCGGGCATACTTGCGAAGTATCTTCCGCATCCCTTCCGGGGCTGCCTTATAATCGCCCTGCAGCTGCTCTTGCCGCATTCTTGGCACTTTCGGCAAGTCCGCTTCAATAGATGGCGTTTTCTTTTTGGGAGTTGTTTCCTTTTCTTTGATTATACCACTTTGGCCAGTCGATGAAGAGTCCTCTTTCTTAATTATACCGCCAGTTCTCCAGCCCTTGGGCAACGGCGTCACATGCGACCAGTCCGTCATCTCTGAGGTAATTAGTTCCGGCTGGTATTTGCTAAAAAGAGGCGACAGCACTGAGCGGCAGCGCCCATGCAAGGGCGGAATATTTCCGGAAAGTTCCGGGCTATCCAAACGCATCACCAGACCATGGCGGCTGCGACATTGTGGGCTGGTCCGCATGTCCATGACAGCGGAAAAGCGCACGTAGTCAACGTCATTGCCGTGATAAGAGGTCAATCGGCCGCGGTTGTACGCATAGGTGGTTTCCGTCGTGGTAATCAGCCTGGCCCTGTTTTTGTTCTTCTCAAGCAGATTCGCAATAGCCTCCTCCGTCTGCGCTCGGGGAATCCCGTGCAGATGGTCCATCGTAATGCCCTTTATGTCCTTGCTGATGTCGCCCTCCACGTCACCGGCCAAAAGCAGCTCTCTTTTGGAAAACTCTTTAATGGCCTCCTCAGGCAATAGCCAAAATTCTTCCGGGCTATAGCCCACAGACGCCAGGCGGTAACAAGACGGCTGCCAGTCAACCAGCTTGTGCTTACCAAAGCGCCGCTCCAAATCTCCTACCAACAAGTCTCCATGCGCTTGGCCAACGGCGTAGACGTCGCGCATCCAGCTTGTCAACAGCTTGGCCAACTCCCCTGCGTGCGGCAAATGCCACTGCGCAATCTGCTGCTCCGTATAGAGAGATGGCATAACCATTAAGGCATGAATCTGCTTTTCAAACTTCTCCAGAAACTCTTGCTCTAACTCACTCAGTCTTTTCAGCAGGCTTATTTCCAAGCGGGTCGCCATTGGCCTCACCTTCCTGCACCGGATAGCGGTTGTATTCCTGGACCGCCTTAGAAGCGGTTGCTGTTTCCGGCGGCTCCACTTCGCGCTTCGGCAGGTTCATGGCATCGCGTACCGCATCCATATCTTCCTGGTTCTGCGGCGTGATCCAGCCGCTGTTCGTCAGCTGCATGAAGCAGGTACTTAGCAGGTCCCTGGTTTCCTGAGCCAGTTTGATTTCGGTAAAATCTCCAAAATTCTTTTGCGGTCCAAAGTTGTATTCCAGCATTGGCCGCACCAGCTGTTCCAGGAGCACTTCCTTCAGGCCTCTAAAAATGCTCGACATGTTCATGTTGAATATTTCAAAGTGCGCTTGGCCAAGAGCATACGAACCGGCACCGTTGCCATCGTCAGCCATGAGTGTTGGGATCAGCAGCCCTCGCATCAGCATCTTGTTTAGGTACAGCGTGGCGTGGTTGAATGCTTCTCCAACGCCGGAGCTGCCATTAGAAAGGACCTCCACGCGGGACTCAGTTCCGTCTTCCTTGTTTCCGGCCCTAAGGGCCAAGCCGGTACCATTTTGCAGCCTTTCCAGAATGCGCGCTGCATAAGCCAGCTGGTTTATGGTTTGCCCCGGATTGTCCGGATCTTCAATCTCGTCATCCGGCGTAAAGGTTGCCACTACCGGCGTCCCGAATCGGTCCAGCGCCCGGCCCCACATCTTGAGAATAGGGTCTTTTAGCAGCCAGTTCTTCCGGATAGGCTTAAAGATAGAGCAGCCATAATGATTGCCAAAGCGCCGGTTGAAGTTATACAAGATGGCCTTCTTTGCGTCGATGTCCACCGGACTTCCAGCAAACCACCGCCACTGCTTCAGGCCCACATATTCGCCTGTTTGCCTGTCTACTTGGATCAGCAGCGTCTTGGGGTGGTACGTAACAATCTTATCCAGGGCGATGCGGCTGCCATCCGGTCGCCAAATGATTTCACTTCCTGAGTACCCTGCCCACAGGCCGCTTAATATTTCCTCGCAGGCCGTGTACAGGTTGTCCTTCATCCCCTCGAAATTGTCGCGCACAAAATCGCGCATCTTGGCGTTTTCGTGGGTATACTCGCCCAGCTTCATCAGGATGGCAAGTATTAAAAAATGCATCCCGGTAGCGACAGTCTCGTCGGTTTCCAGCATGCGTTCATATTCCGGAAGCGGAACAGTATCCATGTTTCGTATGCAGTTGTCGAAGAGAAAAAAGGTTGTATCAAGCTGGCTGCCGATTTGGCCAACCTGAGGGCTATATGATTCTGCCAATATGGATCACCTCCTTACAGCATATTTTTATTAGATGGCTGGCATTACACCTTGGCCTTCTTCTCGACCTCGTTGAACACTTGCAATAGCGGTTTGATAACTTTTCCTGCATATTCGCTTATGCCTATCGAATTCTTGTGAATATCAGCCATTGTTAATACTTGAATTATTGCTATAACGTCAGCGGGTGAAAGGTCTTTTAACTCAACATCCACCCTTACTTTCAGCTCATGATTCATACCATCACCTCCTACCAATCAACTTCGGCCATCTCGTTCTTGCCTGTTACAGTGCCGACAGCAGCACTTTTCAGGTCAGCAACCTCATACCCATCCAGGCCATACCAGATGGCTGAAAAAGTATGCGGGTCAATGGAAAATTCGTCTTCGATTATATTTCCGTCCCGATCCACCGCAAAAGTCAGCTCTTTCAGCTCTGCAATAATGTCCGCACAGGCATCCGAGCAAATAATTTTTTTGAACCGCTTGACCTTTTTTGTATAAGCCAGGCGGCTTCCCTGGAATTTCTTTGCGCGTCGCATGTTAAAGCCTTGTTGCCGAAAGTAAGCTATTGATTTTGACTCGTTATCCGCCAAAATCAACTCGCGTGTTTCCTTAAACTCGGCAATGTCAACGGCCGTTATATCATCTGTCGTACCGTTTTTATAGTATTGCCAGTATAAATACAACCATTTTCGCTCATGGTCGATAGCCATGCGCACAATAGCGTTGTATGAAGCCACAAAGCCAAAGTCCATGCCTACTCGTTTCATGCTCCGAGGGATTCCTTTGACGTTTTGCATAACTTTTTCATGCGGCCAGACTTCAAACTGAGGCAATACCAAAATGCCATTCACACCAAAACGCCCCTGCCTCGCAATTCGGTAGAGGTCAGGGTCGTATGCTTTCAGCTCTTCAAGCTGCTCAATATAGCTTTGTGGCAAAAACAGATTGTCGTCAGGCAGAGAGTGATGATAGTACGTATTCCCGATCCGCAGCGTCCGCTCACGGTACAAAAGCTCTTCATCCACTCCAGGAACCTTGAAAAAATGCTTAAAGGCCCAATTTCCTTTTCCCACAGGATTGGTCGAAATAATCATGTGTAGCGATAGAGTCGGATGCCGCAGCCGGCCAATAAGTTCCTTGAAACCTGCGTACTTCAGTTCACTGCCTTCTTCGCACCAGATGATGCTGACATTGTTTATGGACTTGAGCTTGCTAGGCTTATCCATGCCCTTGAAAATGATTTTGCTTCCATTGGGGAAGCGAATCTGCATCGGAGAAGTGACGGTGCGGATTACATCTTCCAAACCAAGGTCCACGATTATTTCTTCAAACAGCGAAAAGCAGCTGTCTCGGATGGTGTCGTATACCTCGCGCACCACCAGCGCCGTGCGTTTTTCCTGCAGCAGTTTTAAAATCAGCTTAAAGGCAATGTGGTAAGACTTGCTGGAGCCGTAGCCGCCTACGAGAAACTGAAATTTGCTTTGCCAGTCGAAAAGAAAGTCCTCAAAGTGAGGATTCACCTCTTTTTCAATCATGGCCGCTTCTCCTTGCGCTTAATCAGAATCTCAATCGGCTTCTCTTCTCCAGGACCATTCGCTTTCTTCTCCAGGGCTTCAATTTTCCGGCGCTCCAGCTCAAGTTTTTCACCTTCGACCTTGCGCTTCCACTGGTCAGGCAGCCAATCGAAGTATTTGATAATCTGCTCCCACGCCCACTTCTTGTCGGCAAGTTTTATGCTTATGCCGTCTTTGCCCTGTTTGATCTCGGTAATGACCGAAGTGTCTAGCTGCTCGCTTTCGCGCAGTGTCACCATACTAACGGACTCTTTCAGGTATTCTCCTGTATCCGGGTCTTTTACCGGTCCGTCCATGTCGCGTACCAATCGATCTTCGGATCCAAACTTCATATAGTCGCCAATGTCGGCTCCGATAATTTTCATGCAAAAAGCAAGGAAATCCAGAATATCAACATGGATTTTTTGTCGAAACAATGCCTTTACGCGGCTAGTTTCTTTTTGGATATGCTCTCTATGCAGCAAGCGGCACCCAAGCACAGCCGCAGATGCTTTATTTCCGTTTCCATATCCGGCAAGCAGCGCGGCTTGCGTCGCATTAAAAGTCCGGACGTAGTGGTAACAGAAAATTTGCTCCTGGTCCGTGAGTTCCACCGGCTCATCATCGTCGCACTGACTACTTTTGACTACTTTTTTTCGTTTTGTATTCAAAGTAGTCACTTTTTCGGACTGTTTTTTTCTCCTTTTCGCCGTTCGATCACGCTGCCAAGCATAGCGAACTTTCCATGTTTTTATTGTCGACTCCTTAACGCCATATTTCTCGGCAATCTCTTTGTAAGACATGCCGGCAATATAGTCGTTGTGGGCTAGCTCGTGCTTCTCAGCCACATCACCACCTCATTCGATTGGGGTTTTGCTTGGTTACTTCAAGAGAGTGCCTTTCTTTTGCGCCATAACGCCATGCCGGCGCTCGATGTTCACAGGGAGATCTTTCCGCATGCCCTCGCGGCTGCCGAAGCTGCCCGAGCACTTGCCGTGGCGAATTTCAATTTGGTTGGCCTGGCAGACGCCGTTGGAGCGCCGGTCCAGGCAGTTTGTGTTTCCGCAGATCACAGTGGGCATGAAAAAGACCTCCTTTCGGGTATGAAAAAAGCGCCCCGAAAGGCGCTAGGATTATCACTCACAAATATAATCATCCCATTCCACTTGTGACCAAGAAAAAGATGGAATCGGACATATTGGCGGTATTGGCGGCAACGGAGGTAGTGGTGGCAATGGCGGAAGTGGTGGTAACGGAGGTAGTGACAATAAAGGTAACATAGGACCATTTGTTGCTCCTTCTATAAAGGCCACTGCACTTCCTCGTTTATCTCTAAAAAATCCTGATGAAAAATATCCAATATGCCGAGCTCGTCTAATAGAAAAAAAGCCCTCGTTAGAAAAAAAGCCCAGAGTTTTAGAACATTTTTTGTCATAAACATAGTCTCTATCCATCCACGCTACTGTTTTTCCATGCCTATCAAATATTGGTGTCATGAACACTCCCCCTTTACCATTTTATGTCTTCTTCGGCAAAAAGATGTGATTTCCTTCAAGAAAACGGGCACCAATTTCCCCCGTTCAAGTTCATAAAAATTCTATCCCATTTTCATGTAAAATTACCGGTATTCCTTCTAAAACTAGTTCTTTTCCCTCTGGGCCAACATACACTCGTTGCCATTCCTTTGTTCTTTTTTCTCTAACAGCAGTTCCCCATGGAAAACAAAAAACTTCCCACGAAAACAGCGATACTATCTTTCCCATAAAATTACCTTAATTTACATTCCATAAAAAGGAAATGTAAATCCTTCATCGAAGTATTTTTTTGAAAGGAGGTGATTCCATTGGGCAAAAATCAACATGTTCTGCCTCATTCAGACGGATGGCAAGTCAAAGGCGAAGGCAATGGAAGGGCTACTGTTGTAACCAACACTAAGCAACAAGCGGTAGACAGGGCCAGAGAAATTGCAAGAAACCAAGAATCAGAACTTGTCGTTCACAACAAGAATGGACAAATCGGTGCCAAAGATTCACATGGGCACGATCCATTCCCGCCAAGAGGTTGATACGAAAAAGGGCCACTGCGTCAAGTGGCCTTTTTTCATGCTATAAGCATACCACGTTTTTCAGGGGGTTTTCTGCCGCAGTTTACCAAAAATGCAATTGTGGGCCATCGCAATACGAACAGTCAGCCCTATTACATCGTGCCACATTTCGTGCAGTGTCCGTTCGGCCGGACACCAACCAGTTACCTCACCAAACCTCTGCTGCACCGGTGCGACCCACCCAGGACGTCCGCCGTCAGGTCCTATGTAGAACCGGCATTCTTGCCTGAGTTCGATAAGCTGGCGCTTTTTCGGGCCGATGATTCGCATAACGTCTTCGACCGCGAGCAACCACATTGCGTTGTTGCAGTTGTCGTGGGCGTCAAGCGCCAGCGCCATGGCCTCAGTCGGCCTTCCTGGCTCTGATGCCCGGCCACCACCGACATTCTCGTCGCGCTCTTTTTTTGTACCCGTTTCAATTTCACGGCGCCGTTCCTCATGGATCCGCTTGCGCTCTCGGTAATGGATGAGCCATGCCGCAGCCACTTTATTCTCGCGCCGGATTTGCTCTTGTATATCTATCCCGGTAACCGTTTGCAAATTTTCCATCTGGCGTCACCTCCACTCAAATCAAAAAGCCATTAGGGCGGTCGCAATGCCGCCCTTTTTGTGTTCCTTATGCTTTCTTTTTAGGTATCCTGTACTTTTCTCTAAACCAATCAATTTCTTCCGTCACGACTTCAAGCGTTCGCAATTCTTCTGGGGTTTTGTTTGGCATGTCGCGCAAAGCATGTTTGATAATGTGCGCTTGCTTGAAAGAGCAGCAGATGCTTAAATTTCTAATGCTCACCTTTCGCCCTCCTATTCCACTTGTGTTTTGCGAATATGAAACTCGCAGGCCGCGCCTTTAACGAAAACGATCATATTGCGCTTTTGGCACCTGTCGAATCGCCTGCAGCCTGGCTTTGGATTCATATGCAAGCAGCTGCTGCACTGCTCTTTATGTTCTGGCATCGTCAGCCCTCCAACTCCGCTTTTAATTCGCAAATCAAATTGCTTACCGCGCCGCCGGTCATGTGCTCCAAATCGTAATCGTCCGGATCATATCCAAGTTCCCGGCACAAATGCTTTACGTAATCAATCTGTGCTCTTGTTGCTTTCACTCTCAGCCCTCCTATCCCACCGCCTAACCGCCTCGTATCGATCCGCATACGCCCTAGTCCCGTTGCCGCAGCCGAAGCAGGACGCGCGGTGGTATCCTTCGTGCACCGTCAGCCTTGCCTCTCCGCCGCAGAATGGGCAGGGGGAAAGTTCAATCATGCCGCCTCCATTGAGCAAGAGCGCTCATGGCCCATATAGCTTCTTCGGTTGGGATTATTTCACCGCCAAAGTCCATGCGCTGACATGAAATACGTTCCAGCGCCTCCACCAACTTACTCACACGCTCGGCGGCTTCGGGTGGCGTAGTGGAAAGGGCTTGTTGAATTGATCCTACAAGTGGCGACTGAAGACCACTCACATTATCTTTTGTTAGCGCTTTTACTGCCACATAACACAACTCTAAAACTTGTTGCATCACCGCCACCTGCGCCCGTAGTTCAATGTTTTCTATCGAAAGTTCTTCGATATTCCCCTGTAGGCTTTTTATCCATTCGTCCGCATGTTTGCACTCGCTCATGGCTGCGCCTCATAATCTTTCCTGGCTTCTATCTCAAACCGCCTGGCTTGAACTGCTCTCCTACACGCAGCCGCAATCTGCTCCCGCCTGGTGCCAGTTCGGTAGTAGACAAGGTAGCGAAGCAGCTTGCACAGGTCAGCTTCTTCAGGCTGGCTCCTTGCTGCCTTTTTTACCGTGTGGAGCTTCCCCTCTGAGTAGTAAATCAGGCCAATATCAGGCTCAATCTCGTCTTTGGTCACCATGCCTTTCGGAACGACAAAAGATAAACCTGTGCAAAATTTCAAATACCCGCGATGCTTGGTGTCTCTACGGAAATCGCCGCGGCTGACCTTGATTTCATATCCGTGGAATACCGGTTGGGTCCAGCTTATCTTTACGCCCAGGCCATCCAGGATGCCAAGCGGCTCGCTTCCCTCGAACCGCCAGCTTTCTCCGGTCTTAACGTGGTCGAAAAACATTTGCCCTGGTAGGTTTCGGTACTTGTTGTGAAGGGCTTTGATTATCTCAACTTCGGTAACGCTCACCAACACCACGCTCCTATCCTTGGCTTGAATACATCAATCAGTTTATCCGTTTTGTGCAACTGCCCTTTGAATCGAAAATCCCTCCGACCATCTTCGCGAACGACATAATAAACTGTTTTGTATTTAATCAGCTCTTTTGCCCTCTTAATCATGCGTTGCCTCATTTTTATCCTCACGCCCCCTTCCTGGTATGCGACACCGTGCATTTTACCGCCGCCCCTTGGCGCAGCATGTCCGCCCGGCTTTCGTACCCGTGGCCCTGAGCGTGAGTGTTGGTCAGCCATTCCATCCACCGTCCGCACTCTTTGCAGCAGTATCCATGCGACGGCAGCATTACCGGTGCCGTCTGCTCTTTTCGCCGATCCAGCTGACTAGCCACTTCAAGCGCTATGTCACGCCGTTCTTTTTTTGCGATCATATTTTTCATTCCCCCTCAATCTCGGCAATCGCCGCAAATATTGGATAAATTTGCCTTGGATCGACTGCGTTTCCTATCGCTGCAAGTCTGTCCACCCTATGGGAAATCCCATCAGCCACTCGCCGAACTCCGGATGAGGCAGGCCAGATTCTTCCTTGGTAAGCGTATCCACTAGTACGATTTGTGGCCATCTCAATTGATGCCCTGCTTGCATATACCTCTTTAATTTTTTCAAATCCCTGTACCGGTCTTGGCGATCCGATGCCGTTGGACGCGGCCACAATAAAAACTCTTTGCCCGCCCTGTACAGAACCGGTTGTTTCAGCCCCAAAGCAACACCATCCTGCACTATACCCCATTTCGGCCAAGTCTCTAAGAACTCTACCAAAGAACCGTCCAGACTCGCTTGACAATAGCCCTGCCACATTCTCTCCCACGTACCATCTTGGGTTAACCTCGCTAATGATTCTCCTGTTTTGGCCCCACAAATCACGGACGTCATCAGATGCCATACGGCGTCCAGAAACACTGTGAGGTTGGCATGGAAAGCCTCCTGCAATAATTCCGATTGATTCCGATTTGATTCCGGCATCTCGAAGAGAACTTGTTGACAACTTAGTGACGTCATTGAATATAGGCACCTCCTCCCAGTGATTTTTTAGCACCTTCTGGCAAAATGGCTCTATCTCGCAAAACGCCACCGTCTCAATTCCTGCCCACTGTGCAGCAAGGTCGATTCCTCCGATGCCGGAGAAAAGGGATAGCATTTTCAGCCCCATGGTTAGGCCCCCTCTTCAACAGCGCCTACCCATCCCAGCTCCCCAGAAAGATTGTCCTCAAGAATTAAGCTTCTATGCCGTTCAAAGCAAAATTCTTCTACCGCCGACCAGGGATGACCGTGCAAGCTGCTTATGTCTTCATCCGACAGCCAGAAATTTATATTCCGGTCAATTTGGTATTGTTTGACGTACGTGAGTATGTCTTCCGCTCTTGGACTATCCATCCAAATCTT